>Ga0181407_1000163_pt1 | contig 22807 bp, 11 predicted proteins | sample 30SPOviralmetaG_FD_130136 | JGI IMG/M metagenome (GOLD analysis project Ga0181407, IMG submission 130136) | Marine viral communities from the oligotrophic San Pedro Time Series (SPOT) site, San Pedro Channel, CA, USA - 30 SPOT_SRF_2012-01-26 | ecosystem: Environmental > Aquatic > Marine > Strait...
GTTACTAAGCGAAACAGAAATGGACAGACAGCGTCTGGCTTATATTCTCTTTTTATCCCAATGGAGTGGAACTACGAAGGATTTATTGATGAGCACGGAAGCCCAGTCTTCAATACTCCGGATTATGAAGTCTTCGATCCACATGGGGAATTAATAGATATAGGCGTTATAGACAGTTGGCAGAATGAAGCTGACGGTTTAAAAAACGATCAAGATGCTTTAAACGAGTTTTATAGACAGTTTCCAAGAACTACTGAGCATGCATTTAGAGATGAAACTAAAAATAGTATATTTAACTTAGTGAAACTATACGAACAAATAGATTACAACGAAGAAATGTCTAGAACATTAGGCATTACTAAAGGTAATTTTCAATGGGTTAACGGGGTTAAGGATTCAACAGTAATATTTTATCCAGATACAAGAGGTAGATTCAAAATAAGCTGGACACCGCCAGCAAACATACAAAACAAGGTTGTAATAAAAAACGGTGTTAAATACCCAGGTAACGAACATATGGGAGCTTTTGGTTGTGACAGCTACGATATATCGGGAACTGTTGACGGTGTAGGTTCTAAAGGCGCTTTACATGGGTTGACTAAGTTTAGCATGGAAGATGCACCAGCTAATACATTTTTTTTAGAGTATTTAGCTAGACCACAAACTGCAGAGATATTCTTTGAAGATGTTCTAATGGCATTAGTATTTTACGGGATGCCTATACTTGCAGAGAACAACAAACCTCGTCTATTGTATTATTTACGAAGACGTGGTTACAGAGGTTTTAGCATGAATAGACCTGATAAAGTATGGAACAAATTATCTACAGCAGAAAAAGAAGTAGGTGGAATACCTAACTCAAGCGAAGATATAAAACAAGCTCACGCTGCCGCAATTGAAATGTACATACAAGATCACGTTGGTATGAAACAAGATGGGACTTTTGGCAGTTGTTATTTTAACGAATTACTAAATGACTGGGCTAAATTTGATATAAACAAAAGAACAAAACATGATGCCTCTATAAGCTCTGGTTTAGCTATAATGGCTAATAATAGGCATTTATATAGGCCAAATGCTAAAATAGAAAAACCAAAACTAAACATAAGTATTGCTAGGTACTCAAACAAAGGTAATACATCTAAATTAATTAAAAAATAAATATGGCAGAGTCTGTTGTAAATAATTATTTTCCTAGCCAAGTAGTTGGTGATAGTGAAAAAAACTCTATAGAATATGGCTTGAAAGTTGCCAAAGCTATAGAGCATGAGTGGTTTCATACCGATAGAGGTTCTAATAAATACAGAACTAATCATAATAATTTTCACAAACTAAGACTTTACGCTAGAGGAGAACAGCCTATACAAAAATATAAAGATGAACTTTCTATAAACGGTGATTTATCTTATTTAAATTTAGACTGGAAACCAGTACCTATTATACCTAAATTTGTAGATATAGTTGTAAATGGTATTGCAGAAAGAATTTTTGATGTAAAAGCTTATTCACAAGACCCGTATGGTGTTAGTAAAAGAACTTTGTATTTAGAAAATTTAAAAGAAGATATGATTGGTAAAAACCTAGGCGATAAGGTTCAAAAAAGCTTTGGTTTAAATATAATGCATAATGACCCAGCAACTTTACCAGAAACAGAAGAAGAATTAAATCTTCACATGCAGTTAAGTTACAAGCAAGCTGTAGAAATAGCTAACGAACAAGCTATTAATGTTTTATTAGACGGTAACAAATACGAGCTAACAAAGAAAAGGTTTTTTTATGACTTAACAGTTTTAGGTGTTGGTGCTGTAAAAACAGGATTTGATACGTCAGAGGGTGTTACTGTAAAGTATGTTGACCCGGCTGATCTGGTTTATTCTTATACAGAGTCACCATATTTTGATGATATATACTATGTTGGTGAGGTTAAGATGATCCCAGTAAATGAGTTGATAAAACAGTTTCCTAATTTAACAGACTCTGATTTAGAGTCAATGATTAAAAACAAAAACTATCAAAAAACAAACTACAACAAGGCTGGAAGCAACTTAATAGAAGAAGACAACAACAAGGTTCAGGTTTTATATTTTAATTACAAAACTTATAACAACAGAGTTTTTAAAATTAAAAAAACTGGCAGTGGCGCTATGAAGGCTATTGAAAAATCAGATTCTTTTAACCCACCAAATGCACAAGACTTTGAAAAAGTTTCAGATAGAATAGAGGTTTTATATGAAGGTGCAAAAGTTCTTGGAAGTGAAAAACTTTTAAAATGGGAACTAGCTAAAAATATGGTTAGACCTAAAAGTGATTACAATAAAGTTAAAATGAATTATTCTATTGTTGCTCCTAGAATGTACAAGGGTAAAATAGAAAGTTTGGTTAGACGTATTACTGGTTTTGCTGACATGATACAGCTTACACATTTAAAGCTTCAGCAAGTAATGTCTAGGTTAGTTCCAGATGGTATATACTTAGACGCTGATGGTTTAGCTGAAATAGATTTAGGTAATGGTACAAACTATAATCCACAAGAAGCTTTAAACATGTTTTTTCAAACAGGATCTATAATAGGTAGATCGTTTACTTCAGATGGTGATCAAAACCCAGGTAAAGTACCTATACAAGAAATACAATCAGGCTCAGGTGGGCAAAAAATGCAAAGTTTAATACAGACATACAATTATTATCTACAAATGATAAGAGATACAACTGGGTTAAATGAAGCTAGAGATGCCGCAACTCCAGATAAAAACGCTTTAGTTGGCGTGCAAAAATTAGCAGCCGCAAACAGTAACACAGCTACAAGACATATATTGCAAGCTGGTTTATTTTTAACACAAGACACTGCGGAATCTTTATCGTTAAGAATATCTGATGTTTTAGAGTACTCACCTTCAAAAGATGCTTTTGTACAAAAAATTGGAGCTCACAACGTTGCTACATTAAAAGAAGTTGCGGAGTTACACTTATATGACTTTGGTATATTTTTAGAGCTAATGCCTGATGAAGAAGAAAAAATGATGTTAGAAAATAATATCCAAATGGCTTTACAACAACAAAACATAGAGCTTGAAGATGCTATTGATCTTAGAGAAATTAAAAACGTTAAATTAGCTAATCAATTACTTAAAATACGTAGAAAAAAGAAACAAGAAAAAGACCAGCAAATACAAGAAAGAAACATGCAACTGCAGTCTCAAACAAACCAGCAAGCCGCACAAGCAGCAGCACAAGCCGAAATACAAAAACAGCAAGCGATGATGCAAAGCGAAGCACAGTTAGAGCAAGTTAAAGCACAACTTGATACTCAAAAAATGCAAATGGAAGTTGAGTTTAAAAAACAACTAATGGATCATGAGTTTCAGATGAACATGCAGTTAAAACAAATGGAGATGAACGCTACATCTAACAGGGAAAAAACGAAAGAAGACAGAAAAGACGAAAGGACTAAAATACAGGCTTCACAGCAAAGTGAACTTATTGACCAAAGAAATAACGGTAAAGCACCTAAAAACTTTGAGTCAGCAGGTAATGATAACCTAGGAGGGTTTGACATGAGCATGTTTGATCCTAAGTAAAATTATTAATTATTATATTATATCATGGAAGAAAACGTAGAAAACGTAGTTGAAGAAACTACACAAGCAACTGAACAAACAGTTGAAGAAACTAAAAAACCAAATCTTAATGAAGACGGCGATTATGTCGTTAATTTAAACAAACCAATAGAAAATGAAAACCAAGAAGTTAAAGAAGATAACCCTGTCGACGAGGGAGTGGTTAGAGTCGATGAAAATGCCGATGCCACAGAAAAACAAGAAAAAGTACAGCCGGAAGAACAAGCACAAGAAACACCAGTATTAGAAGAAGTTACTGAAGAAGAAGTTCAAGAACAAACAGAAGAGCTAGCTGAAGAAATAGTAGAAGCTAAAGAAACTGGAAAAGCTTTGCCTGAAAATTTACAAAAAGTTGTAGATTTTATGGAAGACACTGGTGGTACATTAGAAGATTACGTTCGTCTTAACCAAGATTTTTCTAGTTATGACGATATGACAGTATTAAAAGAATACTATAAACAAACAAAATCTCACTTAACTACAGATGAAATTGATTTTTTAATAGAAGATTCGTTTTCATACAATGAAGAAGAAGATGAAGAGAGAGATATTAAAAAGAAAAAAATAGCGTTAAAAGAGCAAGTTGCCAACGCTAAAAGCCACTTAGACGGGCAAAAGTCTAAATACTATGAAGAAGTTAAAGCTGGAAGCAGGTTAACACCTGAACAACAAAAGGCTTGGGACTTTTTTAATAGATATAACAAAGAGTCGAAGCAAAACGAAAAGATAGCAGAAAAACAAACTAACACTTTTTTAAATAAAACTAATAAAGTTTTTAACGACAGTTTCAAAGGTTTTGAATACAACGTCGGTGATAAAAAGTATAGGTTTAACGTGAAAAATGCTAACGAGGTTAAAACAACTCAAAGCGATATTAATAATTTTGTCAAGAAGTTCTTGAATGAAAATAATGAAATGTCAGATGCTAAGGGTTATCATAAATCTTTATTTACAGCAATGAATCCCGATGCTATTGCCAATCACTTTTATGAACAAGGTAAAGCAGACGCTTTAAAAGACAGCGTAGCAAAAGCTAAGAACATAAACATGGATCCTAGACAGTCGTTTTCAAACGATAATACTAGCGGGCCAAAGTTTAAAGTGTTAGGTAATGACAATGCCGCGGCTTTTAAGTTTAAAATTAAAAACAAATAATAAATTTAAAATTACAAAATTATGGCAATTACAGGTGCAGGCAATCTAGTACCAGCTCCAACGAAACAAACGTTGGCAACTGCGTATATAGATTTTACATCCGATGCAGGTAACAACGGATGGCAACAACAATATTTACCAGATCTTATGGAAAAAGAAGCTGAGGTTTTTGGAAACAGAACTATCTCAGGATTTCTTTCACAAGTAGGAGCTGAAGAGTCTATGACTTCTGACCAAGTAGTTTGGTCTGAGCAAGGTAGACTACATTTATCATACACCGCTTCAATGGGTGATACTGGTTCAAGTTTAGTTATAACTCACAACGCTGACGCTGTGGCTGTAGCTTCTGGCGCTGATCACGGTGTTAGAGCTGGAGACATGCTTTTAATAGCTGATGCTAATACAACTGCAAAAGCTTATGTTAAAGTAGTACACCCAACAACAGGTAAAATCACAATACAATCACTTAGTAATGACAACATGAACAACGCGGGTATTGCAAATGGTTCTAGTAACTGTAAAGTTCTAGTATTTGGATCTGAGTATGCTAAAGCTAACACAGGTAGAGTAGGTGCAAACACTCCATCTTTTAAATCTTTTGACAATAAGCCTATTATCATGAAAGATAAGTACGAGATCTCTGGATCTGATACTTCTCAAATTGGTTGGGTTGAAGTTACTGGTGAAGAAGGACAAAGTGGTTACTTATGGTACTTAAAAGCTGAAGGTGATACAAGAGCTCGTTTTACTGATTACTTAGAAATGACAATGATTGAAGCTGAAAAAGCTGCAGGTGACGGTCTTACTGCTTTAGTTGGTGACTCTGTTGGTACTAACGGTGGTGACATTACTGGTACTGAAGGTTTATTTTCTGCTATTGAAGGTAGAGGTAATATTACTACTGGTGTAACTGGTGTTAATGCTGCTACTGATTTAGCTGAGTTTGATGCAATTTTAGCTGAGTTTGATAAGCAAGGTGCTATTGAGGAAAATATGATGTTTGTAAATAGAGCAACTGCTCTTGCAATGGACGATATGTTAGCTTCAATGAATTCTTACGGCGCTGGTGGTACATCTTACGGTGTATTCAACAATTCTGAAGATATGGCATTAAACTTAGGTTTCTCTGGTTTCAGACGTGGATCTTACGATTTCTATAAGTCTGACTGGAAATACTTAAATGACTTATCTACTAGAGGTTTAATTAACGCTATGGACACAGTTGGTGCTGTTAGAGGTGTTATGATCCCAGCTGGTGTGTCTACAGTTTATGACCAAAACTTAGGTAAAAACCTAAAACGTCCTTTCTTACATACAAGATATAGAGCTTCACAAACTGATAACAGAAGATTAAAAACTTGGGTTACTGGTTCTGTTGGTGCAACTACATCTGATTTAGATGCAATGGAAGTACACTACTTATCTGAAAGATGTTTAGTAGTTCAAGGTGCTAGAAATTTCATGTTAATGAAATAAGCACTGTTTATTTTAAAGAACCGGGGCTTCGGCCTCGGTCCTTTTATTTATTAATTTTATTATATATTATATTATGGCAAAAAAACAAAAAGAAGTGGCTGTTGATCAGCCGCAGGTTGTAGAACAACCAAAAACAAAAAAAGTTGAACCTAAAAAACCAAATTGGGAAATAAAAGACAGAATGTATGTCCTAACAAGTAACAAAGAACCTTTAAGTTATATGATAAAGGCATCTGATATTTACTGGTTTGACGAAGAAAAAGGTTACGAAAGAGAATTAAAATACACAAAAAATCAAAAAACTGTTTTTGTTGATGAAATGCAGGGTGATCAAAGATTAGATCATGTTATTTTTAGAAACGGTAATTTATTTGTCCCTAAAAATAAAGTAACATTACAAAAACTATTATCTTTATACCACCCACACGTTAACAAGTTATATTACGAAGTTGATGAAGTTGCGGTTGCAGTAGATGAAGTTGCAGATCTTGAATTAGAAATAGACGCTTTAAATGCCGCTAAAGACATGGATATAGATATGGCTGAAGCAATTATGCGTGTAGAGATTGGTTCTGAAGTGTCTAAGATGAGTTCTAAGGAGCTTAGAAGAGATTTGCTATTATACGCTAAAAACAATCCTGAATTGTTCTTAGATTTAGTAGAAGATGACAACGTAGTGCTTAGAAATTTTGGTATCAAAGCAACTGAAATGGGTATTTTAAAATTATCTCAAGACCAAAGAACATTCATGTGGGGTTCTAACGATAGAAAACTAATGAACGTTCCGTTTGACGAACATCCGTACTCAGCTTTAGCTGCCTGGTTTAAGACAGATGAAGGTATGGAGATATACTCAAACATTGAAAAACAATTAAAATAATCAAACTGTAGAAGCGGTCGCTCTACGGGGCGACTGCAAACTACAATAAAAAAATTATGGCGGTAAACGTAGACACAATATATCAAAGAGTATTAGCTATTGCAAACAAAGAACAAAGAGGTTATATAACACCTCAAGAGTTTAACCTGTTTGCCAACCAAGCTCAAGCACAAATATTTGAACAGTATTTTTACGATATAAATCAATTCAACAGATTACCTGGAAATACAACGCCATACTCTGATATGCTAGAGTTATTAGATGAAAAGTTAGCTGATTTAAGCTGTTCTTTCTACTCTTTAACTGACGGGGCATATCAAAGCTACGCAACAGGTACTAAAGGTACCGCTCAAGCTTTGCCACCAGACTTATATAGATTAGGTACTGTTTGGTACTACTGGGATAACGATTATATAGAAGCAGAATATATACCTCAAAACGAGTTTAGATATTATGCAAACTCCTCTTTAGCAAGACCTGCTAACGACCAACCTGTTTATACTAGAGATAAAGACGGTATAAAAGTATGGGGTCAAAACACTACTACAGCTCGTATAATACAAAGAAATACAAACGTTTTTATAGATTACGTTAAAACACCTGGTTACGGTGCAGATGCTGTAAACTGGGGTTATACAGAGATAAATGGAGCTGCTCTTTACAATGCTACAAGCTCTAAAAACTTTCAACTGCATGTTTCTGAGCAAGTTGAATTAGTTAACAAGATATTACAATTAGCTGGTATAGCTATAAAAGATGAATCAACATACCAAGCCGCAGCACAAGAAGACGCTAAGCAAGTTCAACAAGAAAAACAATAATAAATGGGATTATTTACGCAAGAACAAAAAAGGTATTATACTAAAATACAAACTATAAATCAACAGGCTAGTGGCTTAACACAGCTTAGTACATTTGATTTATTAAACCCATTACCACCAACATCAAACGATCCTACCATAGACTCGTATAACACCGATATGATTGTAAAAGTAAATGGTGTTGTATTAAGTAATATAAATTACTCTTATATAAAGGGAACACCTGAAATAGTTTTTGGTAGAAAAAAACTATCAATAAGAGCTTTGGCTGGTGTAGCTGTAGCTTCTGCGGGTGGAACATATGCTGTTACTGGTACAGCCATTGGTGATGTTGCTGGTTCTATTATAACTTTAGCTGCTGAAAACACAACAATGCAAGTTGGTGATATTATAGCTGTGACAAATGCCAACAACTCAACTTCTTTTAGCACAACGTCTTCTAGTAACGGTGCTGGAGAGGCGGTTTCAACAACAGAAAATATATCTATACTTAAAATAGCAGATGACAATATAACTGTAACACTTAACAAGCCTGTTAGAATTGAAAATAGCATGTTTGTTTATTTCTTTAAATATAATTGGATAAGTGATATAACAAATACAGCAACAAGTAATTATAGTACTAATCACATTCCTACAACACAGGTATCTACTCAAGTTCCTCCTGGAGCTGTAATTGAAATATTTAACTCGCACAACAACGAAACTGGTAACTACCAAAACATATCGTTAAAAGAAATTATAAATAACTTTATGGTTTCAATGGTTGGTCAAGGTAAATTAATACCAAAAATAAAAAGAGCTGATGTTGCTTTTCATGCTAGAAGAGCGCAACAAGAATTAAGCTATGATACATACAGGTCAAGTAAGTCTCAAGAAATAGAAATACCGCCGTCTTTAACAATGTTGTTACCTCATGACTATGTTAACTACGTAAAAATGTCTTGGTGTGATGCCTCTGGTATTGAGCATATCATATATCCTCAATCTAAAACTAGCAATCCCACAGCTATAACACAAGACGTTAATGGTGCTTATACGTATAACTCTGATGGAACTTTAGCTACAACAGATTCTAACACGTGGGAAAAGTACAAAGGACATGTACCTTCTGAGAATACAAAAGACGATTATAATTATGATGATGACACTTATGATTTAAACGTAGGACAAAGGTATGGTGTTGACCCCGTTCACGCACAAACAAACGGTTCGTTTTTTATAGATAATAACAAAGGTAATATACATTTTAGTTCTAACTTATCTGGAAAAACTGTAACACTTAAATATCTAAGCGACTCAATGGGTACGTTAGAAGAAATGGTTGTTCATAAATACGCTGAGGAGGCAATGTATAAGTGTATAGCATACGCTGTAGTCGCTAGTTTAATAAACATGCCAGAGTATATAGTTAGAAGGCTTAAAAAAGAAAGGTTTGCAGCGGTTAGAACAGCCAAGCTAAGACTGTCAAATTTAAAAACAGAAGAATTAACTCAAATACTTAGAGGTAAATCTAAACAAATAAAACACTAGTATATGCCGGAGATTAAAAACAATTTCACGTCAGGGAAAATGAACAAAGACCTTGATGAGAGATTATTGCCTAAAAATGAATATAGAGACGCGCTAAATATTGATATTGCTACAACAGAAGGTAGTGATATTGGTTCTGCGCAAAACTCTTATGGTAATGTAAAAATCTCAACAATAGGTATAGCCGGTTCAAAATGTATAGGTAGTATATTAAATCCAGAAAACCAAAAAATAATATGGTTTGTTTCTGGTACATCTCAAGATGTTATAGCAGAATATGACCAGTCTACACAGCAAGTAGAAGCTATTTTAGTAGATAATCATGGTGGTAATCCTTCGTTTTTAAATTTTAGAGTTCAAAATGGTGCTAGAACTGCGGAAGATAATTTAATAACAGGTATAAATGTTATTGATGGTATGTTGTTTTTTACTGATGGACAAAACGAACCTAAAAAAATAAATATTGACAGATTTAAAATTGGTGTAGATGACACTAATCCTTTTACAACTACAAATAAATTTGTTGATTCTGATAATATAAAGTCTAGCGATAATGTTTTAGAAGAACACATAACAGTTGTAAAGCAATACCCTTTAGATGCTCCAACCTTAAAGCTGTATAGAGACATTGCTGGAACTGGAGATCCAAGCACGTCAACACTTACAATTCCAGAAAACACAACAAGAACTTCTTGGGGTACTCCATTTGGTGCTGGTACTACTGATTCAGTAGAGTATTATAACGAGGTGTGGACTAGAACTGTTGATGGTGCTGTAAGCTCAACAACAATAAACTTTAACCAATCTGACGACGGTGGTAATGTTCAAGGTAGTACTAGATGGAACAATGTTGTTGTGGGTATGACACTTTGTCAAGAAAATGGTTTTGCAATAAAAAATTCATCAAACCAACCTATTGGTATAACAGCTATAGACGCAAGTGCGAATAGTGGTGGTGGTAGTATAACTCTTAGCTCTGCACCTGGGTCAACAATAGCTAATAATACAAAAGTAGGTTTTAGATGGGCTTTATCGCCACATAGAAATTTTAGTTTCTGGACTTATATAGATGTAAATGGAGATAGGCAAGTAAAACCAGCTGGTACAACCTCTAACAGTGTTTTAATAGACGAGCTTGAAAATACAGTATTTGATAACAAAGGTAATACCATTAGATTACAACAACTTGCTTTTACGCCTAGGCCTAATTTTGTAGAAAATGACGTTGTTGTTTTAACTGTACCAAACACTTTGACTACTGATGACGATTCAGATGAGATTAAAGTTAGAATAAGATTACTAGAAGAGGTTACTACGGGCCCTGTAGTGTCTAATAGTTATAGAAAAGTATTTGATTTTAAAATATTATCAATAGACGAGTCTATAAAACAAATGCAAACCTCTGATTTAACTAATTGGGAAGTAAAAAGAGAAACAAGCACATCTATATTTGAAGAAAAATTTCCAAGATTTGCGTATAGGTGGAAATATGTTGATGGCGAGTACTCTGCTATCTCTGCTTTTTCTGAAGTAGCGTTTTTACCGACAGAAGAGGGTTATAATTTTGATGCTTCTTTAGGAACAAATACAAATATAATAAACACGGTTAGTAAAGTAGAAATAACTGATTTTGTGGAAACACCTAAAGATGTTTTGTCTTTAGATGTTTTAATAAAATTTTCTGACAGCGCTAGCGTTTATAAATATAAAACAATAAACAGCACGGATTTAGAGACTTTAACTACGGTTGAGGTTACATCTGATCAGATACACGCAATGTTACCTAGCAACCAACTACTAAGACCTTACGACAATGTTCCTAAAAAAGCAAAAGCTCAAGAAATAACCGCTAACAGACTTTTGTACGCTAATTATACAAACCAATATAACATAGATGAAGAACCTAGGTTTTCTTTAACAGTAGAGTCAAACCTAATGAACACTATAACGGCTCAAAAATCTGTAAAGTCTTTACGTACGTATCAGCTTGGAGCTTCTCTTTTAGATCAATATGGTAGACAAACACCTATATTTTCTCAAGCAGACTCTTGCTCTGCAATACTTACACAAGAAGAGTCTTTTACTGCAAACAATTTTTTTGTTAAACAAAACTTTTTATTTCCTGATTGGGCTACTCATTTAAAGTATTATATAAAAGAGCCTAAAGGAGAGTATTACAATATTACTATGGATAGAATATACGAAAGTGATACTGAAGAGTTTTGCTGGGTGTCTTTTCCATCTAGTGATGTTAACAAGGTTTCTGAAGGTGATGAAATAGTATTGAAAAAAAGGCATGATGGTGGTTCACCTTTTATAGTGCCAAAAACAGTTTCTTATAAAGTTATAGCAAAAGCAACAGCAGCTCCCGAAGCTATAAAAAATAGAAAAAAGTTTGTAGGAAGACTAGAAAATCAATTATTTGGCTCTTACGCAGACGCTACCACAGGTTATCCAATAAAAGGCGGTGTAACAGTTAGAATAAGGGGTAATGGTGGTATAAACAACAACGATGCTTTAAAAAACATGGCAGACTCTACGTCTACAAATAGATATATTAGAATAGGATCGTACTTGTTAAATACAATTTCTAACTACTACGAAATAGAGTCAATAATAAAAGTTGATGCTGGAGACGGTCAAACTTTAGGTAGTCCTGATGGAGATTACACAGACGCTGTTGATTACTGGGAAATATTATTATCAAAACCATTTGACAATGACATAAACTTTGTAAAAGGTGCGCCTGGAAGTAGTACTAGAACAGAGTATTTTGAATTATGGGAAGAAAAAGTAAAAGAATTTGATGAAGAGTTTCAGGGTAGATTTTTTGTAAAAATATTAAAAGATGATTATTTAACAGATTTTGTTACAACTGTTTTTGGGTCTGATGGTTTAAATTATGGTATAAAGTCTACACAGGATATGTACTGGATTCAAAATGTTTATTCTTCTGATGATGCCAACGATGAAACTGGTCAAGCTGGTAATAGCGCTGACAACAACTCACTAGGTTTTGAAGATGCCGACTATTTACAGTCAGTGTACACTTTTCCAAGTGAAATAACTCAAACTGTAAATGGAGCAATAACTAATGATGATGAAATAACTTTAGATGCCGTTGGTACAATACAAGATGGCGCTACAGTAACACGTGCTGATGGCTCACAAATAGGTTCTGGTATTAGACATGCTGTAGTAGTATCTGTAACTGGTTTAGTGGTAAAAATTAACAAAAACGCAGACTTTGCAGATGGAGAAACTTTAAAATTTTCTATTGTAGAAAGAATAACTCAAGATCCTCATTTGTACATACAAAATGGTAGCGATGCTATTGGAGCGCCAGATGTTAACGGTGTTGTTTATAAAAACTGGCACTTTTTAGGTGCTTCAGACAATAGAGTTATAGTTCCTTCTTTAAAAAACGGTGGTATGTATAAAGGGCGACAAAGATACGCTATTGACCAGGCGTGGTCATGGAAACAAAACTCTTACGGCGATGTGTTTGGCCCTGAAAATGGCGTGGGAAAGCAAATGGGTGTTGGTTTTAAAGTTGGATCAAGAGAAGTAAATTTTAGGTTGTTTAATTTAGGCCCAGGGTATAAGTTTAGCTCTGCATCAAAAACAAGCTCTGATGGATATATATTTCACGATCACAAAGGAGGTCCTGACAGAAAATTTATTACAGAAAACTTTACGTTATACCAGGCTTTAGGTAGAAAAGGAATGCAGTTTAGATGGACAGATGATCCTACAGAAACTGTCTACACTGTTGAAAAGTCTGAGTTAATTGATGTAAACAACTACACGAACGTTGGTGGTAATGGAAATAACAACGGTGATTCAGACTTTGACTCAAGAGAAAACCAAGGTATAAAATGGCGTTTAAAACTAGACAAAGCGGTTACGTGGTCTCCAACTCAACAATACTACCCTGAAGATGGTACTAACGTAGCAAACCCAGGTAAAATAATACCTTACTATGGTCCAAAACAAACTGGTTTACCAACAAACGCTTCTGAGTTACAAATTTTAGAACCTATAAGATCTAAACAAAGCTTTAATAGCTTTAGCCCTGCAGTTTTTGAAGTGCAACCCAAGGAAAGTAGTGATTTAAATCTTTACTATGAAACACCAAAATCTGTTTTAATACTAAAAGACGATATGTACATCGAAAGGAATGTGCAAAAACCTAATGGTGCTATAGATAATAATGTGTTTGTTGCCGATGCTCAAATAGTGCTTTTAAACAGTGATTTAATGGATCCAGGTTTTTATATAAAAGGTAACTCTCCTTACAACGAACAAGTTAAACATGTTGAAGAAGGTTCTTATGTTACAATATATAGTAAGGATGTTAATGGTAATACTAAGTTTTCTCAAAAATTACTAATAGTAAACAGCGTTGCAGCACCAGGAACGGTAACAAGAAACGTAAACGACGGGTCAAGTCACACTGGTACTGCTAGAAATAATTTTTACTATAAAATACCTTTAAACTGGTTTAATTGTTATAGTTATGGAAACGGTGTTGAGTCTAATAGAATAAAAGACGCTTTTAACGAGCCAATAATAGATAACGGCCCTAGAGTATCTACTACTTTTATGGGTCAATATGAAGAAGAAACAAAACCTAATGGAATAATATTTTCAGGAATATATAATGGTAATGGTTCTGTAAACAACCTTAACCAGTTTATAATGGCTGAAGGTATAACTAAAGATTTAAATCCTTCTTACGGGTCTATACAAAAATTATTTACTAGAAACACAAACGTTATATCTTTTTGTGAAAACAAAACTTTAAAAATACTAGCAAATAAAGACGCTATATTTAACGCAGATGGAAATCCTCAACTTATTTCAAATGAAAATGTACTAGGACAAACAATACCTTTTGCAGGTGAGTTTGGTATATCTAAAAACCCAGAGTCTTTTGCTAGTTACGGCTATAGAGTTTATTATACAGATAAGAACAGAAATGCTGTTTTAAGATTATCTGGTGATGGTATAACAAATATATCTGACAAAGGTATGTCTACGTTTTTTAAAGAAAACTTATCTAACGCCGACACTATAGTTGGTAGTTACGACGAAGATAAAGATACTTATAATTTAACATTAAATTCAAAAACTATTAGCTTTTCAGAAAGTGTAAACGGGTGGACTAGTTTAAAATCTTTTATACCAGAAAATGGCTTTTCTGTTAGTGGCGATTACTACACCGTTAAAAATGGAGAGCTTTACCAACACAACGAAAATTTATTAAGAAATTATTTTTATGGTGTTCAATATCAGTCTTCTATAAAGTTTATTTTTAATGACGAACCAGCTTTGATAAAAAACTTTAACACTCTAAACTATGAAGGCACCACGTCAAGGGTTTATGACAATCAAGAAGACGACGTTGTACTAACTACAAACGGTTGGTATGCTAACTCTATAGAAACAAATGATCAGTCTGGTCAAATTATACAGTTTAAAGAAAAAGAAGATAAATGGTTTAATAATATAATAGGCCTAGAAACAACCGATGCTAATGTAGACACAAGCGAATTCACTATGCAAGGACTAGGTACAATACCTACAAGTGGTGTTTCAGTTGGCGACGGAGTACATTCAACTAGATACACTCACACTATTTTTGCATACGCACCAGAATCTCCTGATCCAACCGTAACTTTAGTTGGTGGTATTTTTGGGCGCAGTAATCAAAACTCTTACCCTACAAGCGAAAGTGGTAATCCTAGCGCTATAGGAGAAACACATGTAAATTCGGGGTTTACAGTTAACGCAGCAAATAAAATTACAGGTACAGCTGTTGCTGGGCTTCGTTACTTAAGAAACATATGTGAAGATTTAATACCAGGCGAAACATATACTATAACTGCAGATGTTACAATATCTTCTAACAATAACAATAAAACGTTAGGTTTTGGAGGAGCTGGCTTGCCAGTGGCAGAAGCTAGAATATCTACAACAGGGGTAATATCTCACACGTGGACAGCCACAGGTTCTAACGTCTACTTATTTAAAGGTAGAAATATAGCTTGTGTAATTGATAATATATCTATAATGGTAACACCTCAAGAACAACCAAGGCACCCTAAGTTTAGAATAAACACGTCTTCTATCGACGCTAATAGCACAGTGTTTAAAACTTCTGTAACTAACGCTGCAGACACAACAATAGATAACGATGCTTATAATGGTGGTAATGATCAAGTTGCTTTTTACGCACACCCTTTAATTGTAAATGGCGCTAAATGGGCTGTTCAAGCAAGTGGCATAACAGTAACAACACCTTCAGATCCCTTAAATTTAATGAGGGCTGTAACAAAAGAAGACGGTTATATAAACAGTGGTGTTTGGACAGCGAGTAACGCACATCAAGGATTACACACTAATGTTGTTAGAGTTAAAATAGGTGTTGTGGGTACAATGCCGTCGTGGAACATAGACTCAGTATTAAAATTTGTAGTAGTACCAACTTTAACTCAATCATAATATGGCAGGAACAATAAAAACATCAACTTTAAATTGTACAGAAAACGCTGTATCTACATACTCTTTAGCTGGGGTTCCACTTACAACAGCCACTTTGTTTACTAAAACATTTACAGCTTCTACTGGTCATATTTTTACAAAAGCACCTTCTATTAACCTAAACAGTGTTATTAATAAAAACAGCTATTCAATAACTATTAATGACACAGGTAGTATAGCTGGTGGCAACTTAACTGTTAGATCATTTGTTGTAAAATATAAATACCCATTAAAACAAGTTCAAAATGATACTATAAGTTTTGTAGCTAGAGCAGAATTAGACATAGCAAACTCTGTAGGTAAAATATACAACTTTATACTTAATAAAAATTGGGTGCCGGCGTCGGGTGAAACAAGATTACTTTCTGTTTTTGGTGATGAAAGCGACGCAAACAACGCGGCGGCAACATTTACTCTTGACTTTAAACAAGGCAGTACCTCAGTGAGAGTTTCTCCAACAGGTGTTTCTGGCTCTGGAACCGTAACAATTCCTACTGGCGGAAGATATGACGAAAATTTAGTTTTTCCTCAAGTCACGTCTAACAAAACTTATACTGTTATATTAACACAAATAGCAAATAATTCTTTTTTAACGTTGCCAACTCCAAAAACAATAACTATACCACAATATATAGACCCTGTTATAGAGATTAACGCTACGCAATCAGCAAGCAAGTTTATAACAACAGATGCGGCTGCTATTAGACATACTGATTCTCCATTTTCAAGTAGAGCAAAAGAAATAGATATAGACTGGCGTGTAACATCTCAATCTTCATCAGTGCCAATGAAATATGTTGGGGCGTTTAACTACAACGATTTTAGCGCTGATATAGTAAACAGTAATGGTATTTTAGGTTTTACTGATGGTACAAAGTTAATATACAACAACTTAGTTGTTGAAATATACCCAGTACAAACAGCTGTTACAGCTGGTGCAACAACTGGAACTGCAATAACCTTAACTGGTATAAACAACAGTATATTAAAAGGTATGCGAGTTACTGGTAGTGGTATAACTCACACTGGGGCAAACTCCACGCTTGTAACCGCAGTAAGTGGAACTTCTGTAACACTAAGCAAAAGTAGCACTATAGCTAGTGGCACAACACTAACGTTTCACCCTATGGCACATATTACAGGTTCTGTTACGTTTAAAAAATTAGGTTTTAATAACCAAACAAGTGGTTTAGTTGTTGATAATATAATAGACTTTAACCAACCACCGGTTCCTACCTTTACGGGTATTGTCAGTATAAGCGCTGAGGAAGCTGGTAGTTTCACTGGCATGACACCCACGGCTACTGATGCTGAGAGCGACACGCTTACGTTTAAAGTTACAGTAATGCCTCAGCACGGTACGTTTAAATACACAGATGCGCAAAATAACTTACAAACCATAACTTGTACCGGACAAACTTTAACTAGTAATAATACACTACATGCTACAACTAGGCTTCTGCAGTACAAGCCAGCCGATGGAAATAGCCAAAACACATCATTTCAGTATACGGTGGCTGATCCACATAACGCCGCGGTAGCAACAACAATAACACTTAATATAGCTGCTGGATAAAATAAATAAACATGCCTAGAATAGATATAAAACTACCTTTACCACTAAATCCTTCGTTAACAGCAAAAGTAGCTACGGTTGCTACTGACACTGAAGATACTCCAGACACTGGCGCTTGGGACGTTATATACTTTTGTAAAGTAAATTTTTCTACAGGTAAACAGATAGGTGATGTAGTTAGGTTAGGTGAGTGTATAGCATTGACAAATCCTAGCGCTGAAGATGAGCTAACAACATATACTATAGGAGTGCAAACAACTGGAACAGAATTACTACCTGTTGCGGGTGATTATGTGTTTTTTGGTAAAGATACAAAAGTAAATACCTCTGGTGTTAGAGGTTACTACGCAGAGGTTGAAATGAAGAACGATTCAAACTCACAAGCTGAGTTGTTTTCAGTAGGTGCAGAAATAAGCGCTAGTAGTAAATAAGACAAAATAAGTGTAATTATAACTAATAATAAAAGAAAAAAATATGCCATTACCATTAGCAGCAATGTTAATTCCTGGAGCTTTAACCGCAATTGGTGGTTTGATGGGTGGAAAAGCCCGTAGAAGAGAGCAAAGACGAGCAAGGGAAGAATACAACGCAAGAAAAAAAGATTATCAAAACATGTCATTTAGCAATCCTTATGCTAACATGAGTAACGTTTATGAAAATTTACAAGTAAACACAAAGCAAGCAGACTTTATGAAAGAACAACAAATGCAAGGTTCTGCAAATGTTATGGATGCTTTAAGTGGTGCTGCTGGTAGCTCCGGTATTGCTGGTTTAGCCCAAAGCGTTTTAAACGCTAACACACAAGCTGCTCAGCAGTCTTCAATTTCAATTGGTCAACAAGAACAAGCTAACCAACAAGCCATGTTAGGTGAAAGATCTAGGTTACAAGGTTTAGACAGAGAGGGCCAACAATACGTAGAAGAACAAAAGAACGCAAGAACACAAACTTTACTAGGTATGTCACAGACTAGATACAGAGAAGCTAACGCTGCGAGACAAGCCGCTAGAAATCAAATAATGTCTGGTATTGGACAAATGGGTAGTGGTTTAATGGCTGGTGTAGATGCTGGTATGCATAAAAACAACTTTTTTACAGGAAAAACTCCCTAAATAATATGGCACAAACAAACAACTTAAATGCAATGCTTATAGCTGGTGAATCTGGCTTAAGTGAAAACATGTCTTTTAGGACAGATTTAATATCTAATCCTATAATGGAGCGCATGTCTAGAACTTTAGAAAGTAACGCTGAAAAGGCAAAAGCAATAACAGCTAATATAAACAAAGCAACTGAAAAAGTTGATGATAAAACTGGTGAAATAGTTAAAGATATTACAGATAATAAAATAAGAAACGTAGTTTATAGACTTGCTGCTGGTTTTAAAAATATGTTTGCAGCTTCTGGAGGTGAAGGTGAAGACGTTATTATGGGTGAATACCAACAAGTTGAAACTGCAACAAATAATTTATTAGACGATAAAAAAGATTTTCAACAAAACAGAGATGGTAATAATTATTCCGCTGGTTCAAGCGTAAGAACTTACGATGCTAACGAAAGTGTGCACGGTGGTAATTATATAGGAGATCCTGTTTATAACAGCCAAACAAATCAAATGATGTTTTTAGTTCCAATACCACAAGGTGATTATGGCAACACTACAGAGCAACTAGACGCTGATTATGAATCTTATGTTTCTGAAATGACTACTTTAAATGATGACGATTTACAAGAGTTTAGGAATTTGAAATCTAGAAAATCTACTGGTGAAAAGTTAACGGCAGAGGAGCAAACAAGAATTGATGAGTTTGAAGCTATTGGCAGTAAAGAAGGCGTTTTAACCAAAAACCAGTGGTTATCACAACAACAAGGTGTTGATAGTGGTGGTGGCAACGAAACCGAATTACAAGCTGGTAGAGACGGTTATATGTGGGTTGATTTAGATTATTTAAACAAAGATGTTGTATTAAAAGATGCCGAATTAATGACGGCTTTTGAAGAAGGCTTTGATGATATTTACAACACTGGATCAAGCAATAAAAATGTAAAAAGAAATAGCAATGGAGATGTTGCTATTGATGGTATTGATTTAAACGAGCTTACCAACAACAAGGAAACTTTGATAACTATGGCTTGGGATAATTATGCTAAAGACGGTGGCACTACTTTTTACGAAGACTTTGCTGATAAAAACCCAAATGCCGATAGAAACTGGATGAAAGTTGACCACCCAGATTTTGATCAAAAAAGATTAAAAGATGAGGTAATGAAATTTTATCAAAACAAAATAAACAAAAAATACGAGTCTGGAGTTGCTGACTATAAAAACACTACACAAGGAGGTATAAAAGTTGAGCAAATAGACAATATGGTTGACAACGCTTTTAAAACCGTTATAACGTCTACTGAGGGTGAAGGAGAAACAGACACTGTAGTAGATTTTTCTATGTTAAGAACGGATAGAAGGAAAGTTGATTTAAGTAACGATGGTGAAATGTATGAAGTTTTATCTTGGGAAAATGGCGATTGGGTTGTAATGGAAGAGTTTCCAAAAGATACAGACCCAAATATACTTAAAAAATATTTTAAAGTAGCATTTGGAGGTAGTTTAAATTAAAAATTATATTTAATGTCTGAAATTAATTACGACAAGTATTTAGAAAACGAAAATGTACAGTGGTTTCTTCATAATTTAATGGAGCACGAAGCTGACAAGACTTCAGACGGAAACATAAATTATGGAGGCTTTAACCAAGGTGGTAGTAATTCTACTGCTTTTGGTTTTGCTCAATTTACAGGCATTACAAGAAATGAAATTTTAGAAAAATACAAAGTAGACGCTTGGTCAAATGACTTAAACAGTCAATTTAAAGCAACATTAGCGCTACTACATATGGACGGTGACTTAGACAACGTTGCAAGTGGAGATTTTGAATCTGTGTTTGGAAAGTCATCTCTTAAAACAAACAAAGATAACCAAATGGTTGGCGGTTCTCGCTGGCAAGCTTTTTACCCAGAAGGTCATAAAGATTTTTTACCAGATACAAATAAAAATAGTGTTTTATTTAGTGAAAGACCTGAGGGTTGGCAAACAAATTACCAAAATTATATAGATAGCGCTATTTTTGACCCTAAAACTTCTTGGTCAAATATAGGTAATTTAGACAAAGGCTTAGACATACAAAAGAAAAAAAGAGATCTTTACACTATTACTTATAAGGACAGTTTAGTTCCTCAGCACATATTAGATAGTATTGTTATAAACGAGGAAGACCCGGGTAATGTAACTGAAGTTGATAATGACGATCCTTTCAAAAAGATTGACGAGTATGAAAAAAGAAAAAGTATTGAACGAAAACGAAAAATCAATAAAAATCGTAATAAAGAAGGTGTTGTAAGCGATATTATAGATAAGATCAGTTCTATGCATGGAGATCCATCTGATTGGGAAAAAAATACAAATCCCAATGCTCCAAAGATTAATTTTACAATACAGTACGATGAAAATGGAAGGCCAATAGGTACTACTCAACGTGACAATTCACCAACAGTTGAAAATCAAAATTTAGTAAACAGAGAAAAAGAGCAAGCTAAAAAAATAAACACTTTTAACTACGAAGGTCTTTCTGGCGATGTAAAAAATGCTGAAGAAGCAAGACTACAGTCTATGTTAAGGTATTTTTCTGCGTTAGAAGGTAGAGATCCTGAAAACTTTTTTAAATCAAAAGAAGAATACAAAGAGTGGTGGGTTAAAAATAATCCTAATTTTGGGCCTTTAAGCTTTGAGGCTACTTGGAAAAAAACAAAAAACACTAAGTTTAAGTTTGACGAAGAGTTGTTGTATAAAAAATCTGAACTAGAAAAATTAAATAAAGCTATTGACGAAATATACGATGGTGAGTTTGAACCAGACGAATCAATAGTTGATGATATGCGTATGGCTGTTTTAAGCCAATTAACAGAAGAGGATATAAGACAACTATCAAGCGGTTTGTTAAAGGGAAGTCATTTTACAACTGAAGAAAAAAACGCTATATTAAAAAATGCTAGAATAAAAATATACAACGATCAGCAAGAAAAAATGGCACCACAGTATGACGTGTTGTTAGAAGAAAAAAAAGTTATTGACGAAGCTACAGCTGTTATAGAGGCTGATCAAAACGATTTACTTGCTGAGAGAGAATTGTTAGAGACACGAAGATCTGAAATGATGGAAAACGGTCGTTTTGAATATAATAAAATTGGCCAAGAAAGAGAGCAGTGGGTTCCAAACAGTGCTAGGGAGTTTGTTGATTTTCAAGCTGATGTAGAGATGTTTGAAAACAAATTAGATATTTTTAAATCTCAACAAGCTGTTTACGATGCTAAAGTTGAAGATTATAATTTAAAGGCTAAGGAGTTTGTTAAAAAAGAAGAAGATCTTCAAGCTATGTTAGCTTACAATGTAGTAGATGGAGCTCCTGTTTTTGACAAATCTATAAAAAGTTTTAGTGTTAGAAGTGCTGAGTGGCAAGAGAGTTTGAGAAATTTATTAGGCAGAGACACTTGGTACGCAAAAACTTTAGACTCGTTTTTAAGCTTTGCTAAGCCCTTTGCAGGTATGACAGCTGATATTTATACTTTTTCTTACCAAGCTGGAATTGCTTTTGCGGGTTTTGCTTCTGATGAAATTGGGTATGCTGCTGGTTACAAACAAAGAGGTGTAGACCATAGTAATTTTGAAGCTGTGTTAAATATGATGACGAGAGGTGGTTATGTACAAAACCTTATACCTACATCTCAAACAGAAGACACTAAGCTAACGCAAAAAGAATATAGAAACAGAGAGTTGTTTGGTATTGATATGAGTGGCTCACCTATATTTAGTAGAACTAAAATGAAGGAAGATGCCACTTTGTACATGCATGCTAAAAATTGGCTACCTGTTTTTGCATATCCTTTGGTTTTAGTAAGATCAAACGCTAAACTACAGTTAAAGCAAGTTCAAAAGTACAAGAGTAAAGGTTTTAAAACCTTTAAAAACAGATTTCACATGAAGGGTGCTTCTAAAATAGACAGACTTGCTTGGCAGTATTTAGGTATAGCAAGAATACAAGCTAGAAAAGCTGCGCCAGGTTCAAAAAAACTAATTAACATGTTATCGCCGTCGTTTAAAATGACAGAAAATGCGGCTAGAAAAATAAACATGATTAACGTTACTATGAA
>Ga0181407_1000164_pt1 | contig 22632 bp, 37 predicted proteins | sample 30SPOviralmetaG_FD_130136 | JGI IMG/M metagenome (GOLD analysis project Ga0181407, IMG submission 130136) | Marine viral communities from the oligotrophic San Pedro Time Series (SPOT) site, San Pedro Channel, CA, USA - 30 SPOT_SRF_2012-01-26 | ecosystem: Environmental > Aquatic > Marine > Strait...
CCAAGGAGGACACCAATGCCAACACCATCGTACGACATCTTGAAAGCATTCCCGGCACCACAAATGATGTGTAACGCAGAGGACCGCAAGTGGGCCATGCGTAACGCGATTCACTTGTTTAACAACGTAAAGAAAGGGTTCCTCAAACAAGCAAAGCCGGCAGTGGGTCAAAAGTCTTCTGACAAACAAACCGTCCGTGTAGGTCATGAAACACCGAACGGCCCTGCGTTGTGGGTCCGCAACTTTTCTGGTGATGGCAAGGTGCTTGACTGGCCGCTTCAAGAGCAGGTTGGCATTGACTTCTGTAACGAACAACTTGAAGGCACCGGCTGGCGCGTTGTAAAGATTGTACCCACTCTTGTGTATGACACAACCGGCTACACTGATTACGAATCGTGGGATCGCCAGAGCGCATGGTATCAAAGTATTCGGCCACTGAATATAGCTGTACTCGATGCCGAACGTGCATGTCGTAACCATCAAAGTGAAAACGACTACCAGAGGTACAGTTCGCCAGTGAAAGATCATACGGTTCAAATCGAACGTGAACGACTTGCAGAGGTTTGTTCGTTGGCGTACGAAGCGCGCCACCACTTCACTTGTAATAACCCTCGACCGGGAATGCCGGCACTTGAGGTTATGATGGAGTACTCTTGCATGAGTGCAGCCAAGTATCCCGGACAGTAAAGAAGAATGAAACATTATATATCTCAAACCATTGTCGAGAACATTGAAGGTAAACTGTCCGGACGTGAAGTAATCATAACAAGGGCAGACTCCAGAGTAGACAAAGACTCTTGCAAACTAAAGAACGTCAGACTATTCAAACGTAAGCTTGAGGCATTGGGTATTGAAAACCTTCACGTCAATGAATACGAGAAGTCAAAGTATAACAGACTCGTGAGAGAACAAAACAAATATAGAAAGACTGTCAAGCTAACGGTAGCAGATATCGCTCGCATGACAGAACAAGCCAAAGAAGAGGAGAAGTAAATATGTCATTCAATACTGGTGAACTCGTTAAGCGTTCAACCGTTTCCAAATCACCCAAAGGGTATTGTGTCATTGTAGATAAGACGGAGGATAACTATACATTGTATAACAACTCATTGAAGTGTTTGCAATACGTTGCCGTTGGTGTTGTGGATGCGCTCTATGAAAGAGTCACGCCCGAGACTACTACAGATAATAATACTTACTCACCCCTTAGTAAGAAGAGAGATGAGACTGTATATGAATACACATGATATATTAATGTAGATAAGGTTATAGTATATACACAATAACATATACAGTAGTATACACAATAAAGAGATGTGACCTGACCCGTATATCTTTTGATACGTGTATATGATTTGATACGGTTATGTTTTATATTGTCCTGAGTTGTGCGGGTGTGATAGTGTGATGGGCTTAGTACGTAGTCACTCTGTCACATTCTGTCACAATATCCCCCACATTATGCGACAATGCCATCACGTACCACGATTATGCGACAGCATGCGACAGCAATACCATCACCCTTGCCGGCATATGCTAGCACCTATACCACGGAGAACCCACATTATGAATGACACCTTGACCGATATCGCCGGCTGCGCTATGCTGACTGTACTGTTTGTGGCGCTTGTCGCATTGTGAGAAGACTACTGCTACAAAAGTTTTAGTCTCTATATAGAAAACCTTAATCAAAACGTTGTACGCAACGCCTGTCACATTTTGTCTCAAAGTTTGAAACAGCTTCGAGAACAGTATAAATATATATACTATAGGAGAGAATACCCATGCACTATCATCGCAGTCACACACAGACCGAAGAGCCACGTCGCTCAACCCGGTCAAGACTGGCAGACCTATCACTGGTTGTACCGTTCATCCCTGTGTTCGTTGTACTGTATGGTGGTATCCTTGCCGAGTATGTTCGGTGGCATATGACAGAAAGGTCCGAGACTAATAATAAATAAACTGGGAACCTTTCACTATAGTAACAGAGAGAACCTGACACATCCTGTCACATATATCATGTGTTATGATAAGCGGGTAACAAAGCCAACAATGACAGGCAGGCCCCCCTCCCCCCTGGGTACCCGAATGCATGTACCATTGTATGCGACAGTGCTGTGACAGCGACTAAGTACCTTTTCATACACGCTGAAAAAATTACAGATTTATTATTCCCAAAATTGTGGTATAATTATAATCGCTATACAACAGCAAAGGTTAGAAAATGCCCCCAAAAATTTGTAAGCTTGATACATGTGAGAATAAAGGTGTACCTCAAGATTTAAGCAACTACTACCGCAACCCCAAGGGTGGTAAAGACGGTTACGATAAAAGATGCAAAGCATGCGTACGTAAAATTCAGCTAGCCAGATATCACGAAGATCCAGCAAAACACTTAGAGCGACATAAATCGTGGAGAGCGCGTGGTGGCTTGGAAAAGATGAATGCATACCAACGCAATTGGCGAAAAAATAACATGACGCCAGAACGCAAAATAAGAAAAAGTGTTAGCGTGGCAGTATACCTTGTTTTAAAAAAAGGCGCAAAATCCAAGGGAGGCTCCACATTCGCACATCTACCATATACGCCGGCAGAACTTAAGGAACACATTGAAAAGCAGTTTGACAGGCATATGAGTTGGGAGAACTACGGAACTTATTGGAACTTAGATCACATCATACCCCAAGCGGCCTTGTCATATAATAGTTTAACACACCCAAACTTCGAAAAGTGTTGGGCGCTAAACAATTTAAGACCATTAGAGGCTAAATTAAACAGCAGTAAAGGTTCGTTGCACGAAGGCAAAAGACACTACCACACCAAGTAAAATTTCGGCGAAGAAATTTCCCATATACTAGTAATTACAGTATGGGTGGTATATTAGAGAAAGGGCAGTTAGTCAGGTACATCAAGAAGACGCACTACGTGCTCTCTAGCATGCCGGAAGAGGGTATGTTGGGGGTTGTGGTGGAGATCGGCGTACCGTGGAGTGGGAGGTACCAGGAGCTTAAGTATCATGGTGTGGATATACGCAGGATAAAGGTCCATGAGATATATTGGTTCAACTTGCAAAATTGCATACCAATCCCAGAACGAAACCTAAATGTTTGCAGCTAATGGTCGAAAATATGCGCCTAAAAATTTTCCCAGATTAAGTAGTTAGGGTAGGGGCACATCATGGGTTATAAGGAAAGGTTATACAAATACTTTGAAATAGCACCCAAACACGATCTACAAGTCGGAGACTTAGTGACTTGTACGTGTCATGGGGGTGTAGCGTTGGTGGTTGAGCTATATGACAACGTATCAGAACACCCCTCAATGGATATGGCGAAGATATATTGGGTGAAATACCCGCATGCCGGTGTGAAAGAAGCAATATGGATGCATACAATCAGTAGATTGAGAAAATTTGTCATAATTGCTAGTTAATATATGGATAAACACATGCCGAAACCGGTATCCGACGAGGCCGAGTACCAAGTTGGGGACTTGGTCCACTATTACGATACATGGGTGATTCCACCAGACGCAGTAAATTGGAAGATGGTTGACATAGAACACGATTCCATGGCGAACATTGGCATTGTAATCGAAGTGAAGTTCAAATATTGGGAGGATTTCCCGTTATACGACGTATTTTGGCTTAAGGAAGGCCGCACAAAATTGGTGGCACCAGTCAATTTAAGAAAAGCATACATTTATGAGAAAGAGTGACTAATTATTGTATGCAAATTAACAAAAGCATTTTAGCTAACATCATAAGCGAAGAATTGACAGCGGCTGACAAAACCGAAATCAAGTCCATGATTTCGAAAGAATTGAAGCGCATGGTTGAGGATGAGGTGGCTAAGGCTATAGCATCCAAGCAAATCAAAGACGATATCGGTGATATCACCAAGAAGGTGCTTAAAAAGCTCTACAAAGATCTGTCTATTCAACATCCATATATTATTGATAGAATTAAAGTTTAATAGAATTCTATGGGACTATATACACACGTTCAAACTGCTTCTAAGGATTTCTACAAATGTTAAAATACATATCATACGCACTGTTAGCCGGTACTGTAAACGGGCAAAAAGCTGAATATTGCGAGATTAAAACCCTACAGTCACCTTATATAGAGAGTGTGGACGAGGATGCGGTCAAAGTTGATGTACTTTTACCAATTGCTACATGCCAATTAACAGCCGCTAACAGGATCACCAGAGACGAGGCCATGGCGGCTTGTATGAAGAACCCTAGGGGTTGGCTGAAGCTTTAGCATGTAAGGCCCTATATAGGATATGGGCCCACACGATATCAACCTTCTTGAAGGTATGACGTTGTTTGACGTTGATACTAAGAGCATCGGCATATTGGTTCGACGTTTTACTACCCGTGAAGTCGACCAACACAATGAGTATATGGGTACTCACACTGTTCCACATAGCGTGTGGGACAATAGTTCGTTTATTGTCTGGGTGTGGGATACTGTGTGGTCTAAGGATGGCCGGGTTATATACTCTGAGACCGGATTAGAGAATTTGATTAAGGCCGGCATCATTGTCATACTTGATAAGGATGATGAACGTGTTCGTTCATTAAAAGCCGATTAGTGGACGATATCCGCCAAGAATGCGATGACCTTGTTCTGCGACCGGGTGATTTGCTGGTGGATCCTCTTACCCGCTCTATAGGGATATTGATGGATATGAAAGTAGTGCCTGGGGATGAGGGATATATGTATGCGTCGGTTTACTGGAATATATATTGGATGAATGGTACTCACTGGGATTTAGTATACCAAGGGCCCACCATGATGGAAGAGTTGGGCCTCAAGATGTCTGTAGTGATTGGCATATATAACCTTCACTCTGTGGGTTCTGTGTCCGGCGATTCTAAAAAGAAAAAAATCTAGAAAAAAATAATCGTTAATAAAATAAAAAAATTTCGACGTTCTACAAAACACACTCGTAGTTACTTTGATGGATAAACTTCACAAAATTATGTTCCCCGTGTCCGTCGTCGCTTTTATCATAAACATATGGCTGTTGATATTCGCCGGAAGGACCGGGATGCATGATTTAGAAATACTCTCTATTTGCAACATGATTTTGCTAAGTTTTGTCCTTCTTCGTCAAGAAGATGAATAGCGACATAATTACTATTGGCAAGAACATTTACTAGGAGGGCTAAATGTGGGATTATTACTTTTTGTTTTAAGCATGTTGTCATGTTCTACGGATTACATGATAGGCGGTGGCTCAGAAGTCATCACAATTAGAGAACAAGTAGAGGTAGAAGTTGAGGTACCGGTTGAAGTAGAGGTTGAAGTGCCGGTATATGTAGAAGTTGAAGTACCCGTCAATGAGGGAATCATATGGGTTGATTCTTTTACACAACATATGTCAGTCGACGGGGTTGACATTTTATGGGTTATCGATAAATCAGGTTCAATGGGTCGATTCAACACTGAGTTGATTGCCGGTATTGAAGCGATGATGTTAGCACTACCTAGCGCTGATTGGAGATTGGTTATCATAAGTGCAGATCCATCCGATGCTGTATTAAGCACTGAGTTTCCTTTGGTTCCTGGCGATGACGCTGCAGATGCAACAGCCATGTTTGCTACTTTGCCATCCGGGCCATATGAAGAGGGCTTTAACGCGGTTCATGATTATATCGTTCACAATCCGTATTCTTCTACATGGATGCGCCCCGATGCAGGGCTGCTGGTTGTGTTTGTATCAGATGAAGAAGAGCAGAGTGATTTGGAATATCCTGCTGTATCGGACTTTTTAAGTTGGTATGGTTCTCTTAGAATGGGTTCGGTTTTTATGGCTAGTATTGTCAATGTAGAAGAAGAACTTAGTTTATGTGATGTTCCAACTGGTTTGATTAACGTCGGATATCGATTCATGGACGCTACCGGTGTTGTGGGTGGTGTTGTGGTTGATATATGTGATGAAGATTGGGCTCCAGGGGTGACTGACGCTACACAAGCAATTGACCCATACGAGAACCTCACTTTGACGCACAAAGCCGAGACTGATTCAATCAGGGTGTTTATTGATGGCTCCTTGAATCATGACTGGTATTACCAAGAATCTGACAATACAGTATATTTCACTATTTTACCCAGTGCAGGTCAATTAGTAGAGATCGGTTATAGATATATTGATACCGATACGGGCGAAACAGGTATTTAAAGGAACAAACAAATGAAAAATTTAATTAAAAGCTTAGCTATAATGTTGGTTGTAGGGTTTACTAACATTGATGCATATGCAGATACAGAGAAACAGACCCAAACAAGTAGTGTCTTCACTCCTCAAAAACCAATTGAGAAAGTAAGCAAAAGCCTTTCTTCGGCTGAGCGAAAAGTTCGCAATGCTGCCGTAAAGGTCGTAACAAGCGGCGGTCACGGTAGTGGCACCGTGGTTTCTTACAAGGATCTAACACTGGTATTTACAGCTAGGCATGTGGCAGATGGTGCTCTTGGTTCGGAATATTTAATATCCAAGGATGTGGAACAAAGAACCGGTACACTAATCTATCAAAGTCAAGAACATGATATTGCAATTTTAGTTGTACTCAGTGAATTTAACTATATTAAGCCAATGTCCTGGGATCCAGTCAGTAATTATGACATTGGTACCGACATCATTTATTCAGGACACCCTTCTTGGCATAAGCTTATGTCGTTTGATGGTAGAATTGTAGGTTATGAGGAGGTAACTGGCTCAGGAACTCAATTAATAGTCAACACATATGGTTGGTTTGGGTGCTCTGGCTCAGGTGTTTATAATAAGAAAGGCCAACTACTTGGTATTCTTTACGGTGTAGACGTTCAATATGTCTACGGAACTCAAATTCAAGAGAATTTAATATGGGTTGCACCAATTAAGAATGTTGATATGAAGAGTGCGTTAAATGCATTTTGTCGCGGCACTGTTGAAAACTACAAAGCATGTCGATAAAAAGTAATTGGAATACATTTCTAACTGAAAAAGAGTTGAAAACTGTTGGAATCGTTGTTTGTCTTGATGACAAACAGCGGTTTCTCATTATACGTAGGTCTAAAATTGACACCAGAGCGGGCCAGTGGACTATCCCTGGCGGTCATATTGATGAAGAAGACGGAAGTATCGAAGATGGTGCCGTTCGAGAGTTGCTTGAAGAAACAAATTTGACATGTGAAGTAAGTGATCTCTCTTATCTTGGCGAAGCAAAGCCTGGTAAATTTTACTTTCTTACAAAAAAATGGAATGGTAATATAGATATCGACAAACCAAACCCAATTACCGGTTTGATAGAACACGACGATTATATGTGGGCTAGCATTGAAGATATAAAAGACATAGACAATAGTGAAATTCCGATCTATTTATTGGAGATAGCTTTGGAAATGTCACAAAATGAATGATTTATACGATTCAATCGAAGAAAAAAAGAAAAAACGCAAGAAAGCAGGCTCAGAATCCAGCAAAGAGTCCTCACTGAGAGACTGGTTTGGTAGAAAAGGCGCTAAAGGCAAGAAAAAAGGGTGGGTTGATTGCAATTCACCTGATGGAAAGGGTGGTTATAAGTCTTGTGGACGTGGTTCAGGAGAGAAACGTAAGAAATACCCTGCTTGTCGACCCACTCCGGGTGCCTGCAAAGAGCGCGGCAAAGGTAAATCATGGGGCAAAAAAGCTAAAAAGAAATCTAAGAAGAAAAACGAGGAATTATACATGGATTTAGAACAAATTATTCAAGAAGAATTAGAGGCAGTCCTTGACGAGAAGAAAAAGAAGAAGAAAAAGAAGAAAAAGTCTTCTGGTAAAAAAGACGCATGCTATAATAAGGTAAAATCACGCTATAAAGTGTGGCCGAGTGCGTATGCATCCGGTGCTTTAGTTAAATGTCGTAAGGTTGGTGCTAAAAACTGGGGCAATTCTAAGAAAGAATCGCTAGAGCTTGACGTTCAGAATGAGATTGAGTTGATATTACAGGAGTCTCATTCCAAAGAACATGAAGAAGAGTTGAAAAAAATAGCTGATGAGTTAAAGGGTGCCTCCAAAATGCATGCTTCTCAAGCTGAACGTGTCGAAAAAATCCTCGATGAGACCGATGATGACGAATTAAAAGAGGGTGATTGCCCTGAAGGCACTAAAATGGCCTCTGATGGCAAATGTTACCCCGCGACACCCACTGATATGGGACGTTCTTACGGCGAAACTCCCTTTGAAGAGGGGGGTTGTGGCATGGATGATGAAGAACCAACACTTAAAGTTGCTGTAAAAGAAGAATTAAACTGCGGTTGTGGCAAAGATCCTTGCGAAACTTATGGTAAAAATAGCGAAAAGCTTGCTATAATGGTAAGAGAAGAGTTGGAAGCCGTTGTTAGAGAAAAGAAAAAGAAGAAAGCTTGTAAGCCATCCAAAGGGAAGCGCTTTGCTAAGCGTGTAGACGGCAAATGTCGTTCATTCGGCCAGAAAGGGAAAGCAAAAGGTGGTGGAGATCGTATTAGACCCGGCACCAAGAAGGGTGATGCCTACTGTGCGCGCTCAGCAAAGATTAAAAAGTGCAAAAATCCCCCATGTGCTAACGCATTATCCCGTAAAAAGTGGAAATGTCGCGGCTCTAAATCAATGAAAGAGTAAAAAAATGTTAAATGACGAAGAAATCCTGCTAAAAACAGCTAATCTTCTCGACACTTTACAAGAAAAGTGTTGGAAGGGATACACAAAGAAAGGTATGAAGACCATGTTTGGGAAAAAATACCCAAATTGTGTCAAAAACACTAAGAAAAAGAAGAAAAGAAATGAAGACTTATACTCTTCAAGTGAAAAAGTACTCCGAGAAGTCACCGAAGACGAGATGCGAGTACTTGAGGATGTATTAGATGGCTTAGATGCCGCTAATTTACCCCTAAACGACCTTTTCAGTGGCAAAATGCGGGTTGTTATACCATTTCCGACAGTTGACCCGTCCACAGAGCTTGGAAAGTTCGCAAAATTCTTTGAAACACAAGAATATGATGTAAATTGGGAGAAAGGTATGGTTTCTGCGGTCAGAGAAGTAACTAATGTCAGTGATTTAGCCGCACAAATCGCGGGTAACCCCAATAAAAAGAAAATTAAGAAGTTTCAGATGAAAATTGGCAAGTTATTTTCCAAAATGGCTACTTTAAGCAGACAAAAGAAAGAAATTGCCAAAAATGACTCCGAATTTCAGAAAAATGAAGATTATAAGCGTATAATTCAACAAATCCTCTTATATATCCCCGCTCCAGGGGTGGCTGGTCCTGCTGGTTATGATTTAGAAGAATTAGCCACACAATACGGAGAATATTGGAAAAAGAACGCTGCATACATCAAACAGAACATTGATGAGCTTGATAGTGACAAGTTTTCTATTATTATCACTCGACATCCGATAGATGTGCTTAGAATGAGCGATTTTGACGAGATTACCTCTTGTCACTCTCCAGCTAGTCGTGCAAATGCCTATCAATCTTATTACAAGTGCGCTGTAGCTGAGGCACAAGGCCACGGGGCGGTTGCATATGTGGTTAACACAGAAGACCTCCTGAGTGCCACTAATACGAGTAATATAGACAGTGCAGAACAAGAAATTCAAGAAGATGAGATATTTTTAGATGATAAACGCCCATTTAGCGGCGATATTGAGCCAATTTCTCGCACACGTATCCGTCACGTTAGATATTTTGACTCAGATGAACCAAAACGATTTGATGACGGACAAGATGTTGGAATGCCAGAGAAAAGAGTCTATGGTGCCGACATTCCCGGTTTGGCCGATCAAGTTACTGACTGGGCGAGATTAAATCAAGAAGAAGTCATTGAAAATATGCCGAAAGAAGACGGAAAGATTAATTTAGATAGATTTATGATCTTTGGTGGCTCCTATGAAGACACCGCAAATGCAGCGGGTCGTGCAGAACTAATGAGAAAGTTAGTAGATCAACGTGTTACCGGTAATATGAAGCAAAACAAAGATACTGAAGATACTCTTGATGCAGACTTAATTGGTGATGTCATTGCATCAACTAATGCGAGGTGCGAGGAAATAGCAAACTATTGGGTAGAAAGATACGCTCAGTGTTTTGTTGATTATGAAGTCCATGAAGATGGTGGAGATGGTGTTTATATCAGACCGTCAGGTCAGTTTGTTGCTAAATGGCCGGTTGATGAGTGGAAAAGACTGCCGAGCAACGCAGAAGAAGTTGTATGGAATTCTGTTGATGAAATAAATCAGCATTTTGGTGATGTATTTATTCCCTCAGATGACTCTACTCCCACAATCCGTAGGATCCGCGAAGAAATACACTTATCTATTGATATTAACTTCGATCATCCTGACATTGCCGGAGATACGTATTTTGCATTGCCTGAAGAATACAACGAGGCATGCCAGAATATCGATGGCGTAATCGACGATAGAAGAGACGCTTTTGAAGAAATCCTCACCACATACTTCAAACGTGAAGGTCAAATGGAAGGCGGGGATTACATCAATTTAGCCATGGCGATTGAAGATGGTGATGTGTCATCCTACGAGTGGGATGTTGAAACTGATGGTGACTACTCCGATTCGTATGAGTCCACCGCAAGATACTCTCACTATTATGATCCAGAAGATTTAGGATTAGGCATGGAAGTGCTTATGAAGATTCTTGATTCTCGCGACTTTAAAATTGAACTGAGAAAGCAATTGCTTGAAGAACCAAGAAAAACCGAAAACACACAATACTACCTACAAATGAATGCTACAACAGTGGAACACGCTGGAGAGGCTAAATATACTGCTATATTCTCGATTAACGCCGATGAACCCGATATTATGGTTGGGTTATTCAAAGAGCTTGTAGAGGGCGAGATGGACGACGAAGACAACCTTAACGTGGTGTTTAACAGGGTATTGGCTCAATTTGTTAATGCTCGTCAGCCGGCTTCGATGCAAACAAACGAAAGTATTGTTTCAACTTGGAAAGATTACTTAAGATCATGAAACTCCTACTTGAAAATTGGCGAGGAATATAGATGAGTAAATATATGAAAGACCCGGAGTATTTATTTTCCATTTTAGCTGCCATAGTAAAGAAAAACGGCGGTTTTTTAAGGTTAACTGAAGAAGAAATCAAAGCTGTAACCAAGAATGACATTGTTGGTATGTATTTTGAGCCTGAAACAAATTCTATTGTTTTCAAGCAAGTGGATCCTCAAGATGCCCTTAGTGCATCGAGAATGTTAAAAACTCAAGAAGATGAAACAACTTACGAGAATTGAATTATGTATGAATATAGTGCTAAACTAATTCGTGTTATTGATGGTGATACCATCGATGCAATGGTAGACTTAGGATTTGACGTTTGGGTTAAGAAACGTGTAAGATTATATGGTATTAACACGCCAGAAGTACGTACTAGAGACCTTGAAGAAAAGAAAGCGGGTATGGAGGCCAAGAAGAGATTAGAAGAGCTTCTAGAGGGTGTTAACGGCCGTTTTATATTATGTTCTCGTGGCATTGGAAAATACGGAAGATGTCTTGGAGAACTACTTATTGGTGAATTTGGAGAAATTCATATTAATAATAAGCTCTTACATGAAGGGTATGCGGAGAAATACGAATGAAACACTTATTTGAAAATTGGAATAAATATCTAAATGAAGATATTAAGATGGTCGCCAAAAAAGCCATAGACTTAGTTTGCCCGGTTGCAACTCAAAATTTAGAATTAAACACCAAGAATAGAGATTCAGCGATTCAAGCTGATTATATAAAATATGGCCCACTAAATGTAGATGAGCCCGGAGATTACTGGGAAGAAATAGCAGAGTACTGGGATACAGATGTAAAATCGGCGTTGGCCTCGAATTGTGGGAATTGTGTAGCATTTGATGTTTCCCCCAGAATGAAGGAATGCATGCCTGGAGAAACTTCGGATGACGATGGTATGCTTGGGTATTGTTGGATGCACCATTTTAAATGTCACTCTGCCCGTTCGTGCAGAACCTGGGCCAAAGGTGGGCCGATTGAAGACGATGATGTATCAGCAGACTGGCAAGATCGATCACAGGCGGAAAAATAAATGAGCCAAAATGGATGGGAAACATATTCAAAGTTAGTTTTACAACAACTTGAAACCATGGCTTCTGGGATTGAATCCCTCAGAACCGAACTGCAAGACGTTAAGGGTCAGCTTACTGAACTGAAAGCTAGAGAAGACCGAGTTAGCGATTTGAAAAGTTGGAAAGAAAAATTAGATGATGTTGCTTCACCTCCACAACTGAAGGTTGCCCTCGAAGATATTGAGGAACTTAAAACTTTTAAGACAAAAGCAATTGCAATTTTCATGGCAGTTCAAACTATGATGGGTATTGCCATGGCTTGGTCTAAGATGTTTTAAGTCATGTTGACAGTTGAAGAACAAAAAACGTTATTGCAGCAAATCATAAAACAGTTGAGTGGCGAAATAGACGAAACTAAACGATTGGTGCCCGAATATACTATACCAGGACAAGGTTATCTTTTTTGTTTACAGCCCTCTTCTCGTTCTTTCATAAAGATAAACAAAAATCAAAAAGTTTTTGTCCTTGACGAAATTACTGGCGGCGATAAGCTTTTAATTTACACTAGTTGTGGTAAAATAGTAGAAATTCATGAAGATAAATTGTATCTAACGGATTCAGATTAATGTTATTTGCTTTTAATAAATTTTGGAAAACTGTTTTATTTTTAGGTGGAGCTTTGTTTAGTCTTTCATTTATTGGTTTTGAGTTTACTGCTGTCACATTATTGTCACTAATTTTGTGCTCTAATTTTAAAACTACAGAGACACATATATAAATCCTTGCCTATATAAGGCGTGGGTAAAAAGAATAAGCAATATTTTAAATACAGTGATGGTACTTCTGTATCTTTACAAAATTTAACGTTGGTAAAATGGCTAGACGAACAATCAGTTGTGAAAAGCGAACCAGTAGAAGATCATATCCAAGCAGAAATAAAATGTCATTCATATTTACAGAAAGGCATTTGTGCTTGGATGGTTCACTACGATGGATGAAAAAACTCCTTTTGGCTCGCTAGCAGCAGAAAAATTTGAGATTGGTGATATTGTTGAATGGACGAAATGGGATCCCGTGATCGAAGAGTGGGTCTCGAATTTCGGTATATTAATGGAGATAAATAATAAGCCGGTGGATAACCGAATTATCTCAGTCTCAACAATAAAACCATTGAATCAAAATGACAGTCAATTCATAGAATTATTCACAATGTATCTCAAGCCGGTCATACCTAATAAAAAAATCATTTGATTACTTAATATTTACAACTATTTAAACTATACTGGTTAATGTTATGAATGATATTCTCAAAGATTTGATAAAACAATTTATGCCGTTCGCACAAAAACAAATTGGTTTTGAGCGTCCTCCAAGGCTTTTTTTACGGCATGATGCCGGCAATGCAAAAAACCCTTTAGGTAAGACAGCGTTTTATGATCCTTCAGCAGAATCAGTTACTCTTTACGTTTCAGGAAGACATCCAAAGGATATTTTGCGTTCTTTGGGTCACGAATTGGTTCACCATAAACAAAATTGTGACGGTGAATTTAGTGATTCTGACGACATGGGCCCGGGCTACGCACAGCGTGATCCCCATTTAAGAGATATGGAAGAGAAAGCAAACAGAGACGGAAGTATGTGTTTAAGAGACTTTGAAGATAAGTTAAAGAAAGAAAACACTATTTACTACGAACATCTACTAAAAGGAGATAATAAGATGTCTATAAAAGATTGGAAAAACGAAGAAATCCGAGTGATTCTCTCAGAAGCATGGGGTTTTAAATTCAACACTCTTGAAGAGTTTGAAGCATTTGATGGTCCGGGCGAAATGCAAGCCGAAGCCGAAGAAGAAATTGAAGAGGCTGGTGCAGTTCCACAGACACCAACCGATGCTGGTCGGGAGCTTGGTAAAGACCCCACAGGGGATGAAACTAAAGACCTTGGCATGGAAGAGGCAGTCAACGAAGAAGACGAAACTCTTGAAGAAGAGGAAGAAATCGAAGAAGCCGCAAAAAATATGGTTAAAGGTCCAGATGGAAAAATGGTTCCTGATTATACTGTTGATGGTAAAGGCGACAAGGATCGTGCAAAAGGTAAAGGTAAGCCCGCAAAAGATGAAGATATGAAGAAAGAAGAATTGCAAGAAGCAATTGCTAACCTCCTTCGTAAACATCTACAGGGCTAAAAATTTAGCTTAAAAAAGCAGAAACAAGTTTATAAAAACTTTTATTAATATATTCAAAAGAGGAAAAACCAATGTCATTAGACACAGCGTGGAAAGATTTCTTAAATGAGAGCATAGATGAAAAGTCTATCTTTACCTATATTCAGGGTCTCCAAGAAATAATTTCCAATCTTAAACCTAGAACACTCTCTGAGAAAAGACGAGTGATACTGGCTAAACAGCATCTACGCGAAGTTAAGAGATTTGCACGCAAGATGGATAGTGACATTGGTGTTCTTCAAGAAAAACTTACTATATTAGAAGAGTCCCAAGGAGACGAATAATGGCTAAGGCCAATACCCACCTTACTCATCTTGAAGAGTTAGTATTGACTCAGGGCCCAGAAGGCTATAATAAGGCTAGAGGGTTCCTTCTGTCGCTTTTAAAGACTTTGAAGGGTAACACCTCCTCTAAAGTTCAAACGTCCGTCAAATGGGACGGAGCGCCTGCTATCTTTGCTGGTGTTAATCCTGAGAATGGTAAATTCTTTGTTGGTACGAAATCAATTTTCAACAAAGTACCAAAAATAAACTATACAAAAGAAGACATCATCAAAAATCACGGGCATGCACCGGGACTTGTTGACAAGTTAACCAAAGCATTGCAATACTTACCGGCGTTGAAGATTAAAAATATTCTTCAGGGCGATTTTATGTTTGACGATGGAATGATCCGCAAAACAGAAATAGAAGGCGAACCACATTATACGTTCAAGCCGAATACTATTTTGTATGCAGTACCGGTAGATTCAGATTTTGGAAGGCAAATCGAGCAAGCCAAGTTTGGTATTGTATTCCATACAACATATAATAGTTTAGATGGCGGTGCTAGTTTTGGTGCGGATGTGTCTGGCCTAAAGAAAGCACCGGGAGTATGGTTTGATGATGCATTTTTCACAGACGACACCGGTGTTGTAACTTTGACAGATGATGAAGAAGCTAAGATACTCGAACTGGTGAATCAAGCAGATGCAGTAAACGAAAAAATTAATTACGACGATTTACCATTTGCATTTTTAAATATTTACATAAACAGTGAAATTAAAGCTGGCGCCTTTCTTGAGAACCCGCAAGAATCATTTGAAGGCTTCATCAACTGGTATTCCACCAGAGTCAAGAAAAAAATTGATAGTCTAAAGAGCGATAAAGGAAAACAGAGAGCAACACAAAACGCTCAACAGACCCTGCAGGCCTTTAACGAAAAAAGAGAAGATATCATTAATATCTTTATAGTAAGCCGATTGTTGTTCGAAGCGAAAAACATTTTTATTGAAAAGTACAATAATGCTGTTTACAATACAAAACATTTTGTTGATAACGGATCGGGAGATTTGGTAGCCAGTAACCCAGAGGGCTATGTGGCAGTTGATCGCAAAGGTAACGGTATCAAGTTTGTGGACCGTTTAGAATTTAGTAGGGCTAACTTTGCTGTTGATAAGGGCGCTAAATTTACTGGCGATATCAACGAGTTAGAGGATGAATTTGATATTGATGATGAAACAGATGATCCTGTAGTCGACCAAGATTACCCTAAAACAATAGCCGTCGTTCCTGGCGCCTTTAAACCCCCGCATAAGGGTCACGTTGACATGGTGCGAAAGTATGCTGCCGCTGCTGATGAAGTTATAGTAATTATATCAAAGCCCACTAAACAAGGAAGAACTTTACCGAACGGACGAGAGATTACTGCTGAAGATTCTCTTAACATTTGGAATACGTTAATTAGAGATTTACCAAATGTAGAAGTAAGTATCTCAAAAAATCACGCTTCTCCAATTAATGCTGCATATGAATATGTTGGTGACGAAGGGCCTATGAACGTAGGTGATAGCGTTTTTCTTGGTTGTAGTTCTAAAGATTGCGACTGGAAAAGGTGGGCCGGCGCAGAACAATATATTAAACAAGGTGTTAAACTTTTGTCACCTGAAGGCACGGCGATCGAACCATCGGAACACTCGCCAGAATATATGAAGCTATTAATGGCTGAGAAAGAAAAAGGCTCTGATTTATACAATAATATGCCAAGTGTTAAGGCTGGCAAACCATCCGAGCAATTCCACGCTAGCGATCTTAGATTTGTATTAGTAGAAGCCGCTAAGAGCGATGTAGCTCGTAAAATGTTGGAAGATTTTGTTGGCGCAGAAAACGTTAACAGCATATTAGATATCCTTGGATTAGAATCCATGTCAGAGATATCAACAGCCGGTATGGGCGGATATGGCGCCCCTTTGCGATATGGGTCGGATGACGACCCTGAAGATAAAAAGGAAGCCAAGAAAGCAAACAAATATATGGATTTAAGTTTGATTGACGAAGTTATGAAACTAATTATGGAGAGAGGCATTATATAATGAACGCTAATGAAGAAAAAACCCTTAGAGAAAGTATAAGACTTGCGATACGTTCTGTCAAGCAGAAACGTCAAGGTATTGTAAAAGAACAAGAAGAAAAGTTACGTGAAGTAATTCGTGGATTCATGAATCACGAGCTTAATGTTATTAATGAAAAAGGTGCGGACGTATCTCCAACACCTAACAAGTCTACAGGAATTAACGTTTTAGAACAATTGCTTAAGAAAATTGTTCCTATCTTAGAGGAAGATTACAAAACTCTAACAACTAACAAAGATCAAAGAGATTCATATAGATCTCATGTCATCAATGCTGTGGTTAACACCCTTACACCTGCTAAGATTAACACTCACGCTAGCGATGAAGAGCCTTTGGGGCTAGATGAATTAGAATATGATATAGAGGAGGACATACGTATAAATGTTGGTGGTACTACTGATGATGATAAGTTTATCGATATTCGCTCAGATGCCGAGAAATCGGACGATGATGATGAAGCGGAAGAAAATCCTATGGATGCGTTCGGAAAAGATGTCGAAGGTGACGAGACGGGGCGTAACATGGCGTACCAATCGTACAAAAAAATAGAAACCAACATTGTTGATGCCTATGAATTGCTTTCAGATCCTGAAGATCAAGAGTTATTTTATGATTACATCATCGCAAACTTAAAGTTATACTTTAACAAATTTGAAGAAGAGTTGGATCCCGAAGTGGCAGAGCCCTCAAACAAAGCATATGATATGGCTAAGGGCGATCAAGAATCCCAAACACAAGATGTGGAAGCCGGCGCAGACGATTTAGAGCTAGATTTATAATTTTTTTCAGTTTTATACTTGACAGCTTTTAAATTTAACGTTACACTTTGTTTGTGACAAGCCCCCTGATAATCACTAATCACTAATCACTCTTATTAATGAATAAACCAAATACATTATCTGGTATATCTACTATAACTAAACTAAAAGATCTTAATAAACTTAATGATTCATTATTAGTCTGTATTAATAATCTAACATTAGAAGATCTCATAGCAGTAAAATTAGAATTATCATCTAAGCATGTTAATAATAGACTATATGGTCTTGACATATGGAGAAGAACATCTTACATTGTCAGGGATGGTATATTAAAGTTTTCTTTATCAGTAGCTAAGTCTAAAAAAGATGCAGCTAGATTTCTAGGACTCAGTTATGTTGAGTACATGAGACATATAAGAGAATACAAAACAAATGATTACTTCAAGGAAATAAAAAATGATTAGTATCTTAATTACTTTACTCTCATGTGGTCCAGCAGATCTAAACACAACTGGAACCCATGACACTCAAGCTAATATTGCTCCAGCACCAACTGAATTTGGTGTTATATCTGCTCCAGATTGCTCTCAGACGCAAGTTGGTGACTATGCCTGTAACGTAGTGCTCTACGACCAGAACAAGGAACCATGGCAGTTATACGACAACAAAAATAAAGTTGTAGTTTTGGATTTTTCCACTAGTTGGTGCCCGCCATGTCAGAATGCAGGTATGTACGTACAAGACATTCAAGATGATTATGGAGATGATTTAGTGTTTGCTACTTTATTGGTAGAAGGCTACACCCAAGGATTATCCCCAACAGAAGATGAAATGCTTGATTGGGTGGTTAGTCACAACATTACTACAGCACCAGTATTGTACGCCAGTCGCGATTTAGTTTTTGACCCGACTGGAGTTGGGGTTGACGGATATGTTATCGGTGGGTTTCCCACTTATATTTACATTGATCGTGATGGCAAGATTGCCGGCGGTCACGCTGGATTCAGTGACGCACATGTCAGAGAATTAATTGATGGTCTGCAATAATGTGGAAAGTTTTTCAATACGACGGTAAATACATTCAGGGTAACCTGATTAGTAAACATTCATCAGAAGACGCAGCACTGAAGGCTGCCAAAAAGAAAATAAATTATACATATTGTGAAAAGAGTAAGAAAGGTAAAGAAATAAATATTTGGTTAGACGATGCCAATCATACCCCAGTGGGTATTATCGTCAAAAAAACACGGGGATGAAATAGTTTCGACGTGGCTCAGAAGATATTGAGTGCAAGCAGGTTAGATACGACCTTAACAGTTCAAAAACACTAGTTGCAAACAACAACAACCACTTCGAACAGCGCTTAGCAGCTTAGTAGGGAGGTCGATTAGAACCTTCTATCCAATCTAATCAACACAACAGATAAGTTGTAAAAATCAAAACATTTGTTGCAGTAGGATGGTAAGCAACATCTTAAAATCATCTATCTTTGTTAATTTGTGATAGTAAATTGACTATGCTTGTGAATGACTTTGTATTGAAAGTGTTGCGGACGGCGGGGCAGTACCGCCCATCTCCACCATTTATAACTACTTATTATGATAGTGGGGTGACCGAGTGGACGAAGGTGCTCGCCTGGAAAGCGAGTGTGGTTAATAGCTACCGTGGGTTCGAATCCCACCCTCACTGCCATTTAAGGAGGACAATGAATGTTTGAGATTTTTAAAAAGAAGAAAACAAATGAAATCAAACCGCACAAAAGAATAACGGTTGATGGAATAGAAAAATCTTTGTGGGATATCAAAGAAGTATATGGATTAGAGACAGAAGAAGTGGAGAAAGTTGTTTCAGAAAAACGCAATCTTCAAGAAAAAAGAAAAGAATTAGATAAAAACAGCGATAGTTAATTTATCGTGAAAGATAGAGACTTAATAGAATTGGGTGATATAGTACAAGAAGTTAACTATATTGCCTATTTTCATAATTATCAAAGACCTCTGGTTGGTATAGTCATACAAGTTTATCAAGTGAAAAAGCAACCATGGGAGAAATCAGGCCGCCAATTAGCAAAGGTTTATTGGTTTGAAAGTAAGAAGTTTGAGATGATGCCGATCTATTTATTAGCTCATTATGAACCAGATGGAGATACGTATGAGTCTGAAAAAATATAAAGTTGATGACATAGTTTATTTTGAGCCGTACAAAAATGAAGACACCATCGTATCAGAAATATTGAAAAACATTTCAAAAAAATCTGTTATACTTAAAGTGTACGACAAAGAATTAGACCGCTACGAGATATATGATTATGAAATTTGTATACTTGAAACCGGCGAAATCAAAAAAGTAAAAAAAGAAGTTTTAGTTCGACAGGATTAACGAAGGAGTTATATAACATGTCAGATTCAGAAAAAGAAAAACCCACAATCATGGTGTCAGGTGGTTTTGACCCAGTTCATGTAGGACACATCAGGATGATTTTGGAAGCGTCACAACACGGTGATGTGATTGTAATTGCAAATACCGATCAATGGTTACACAGAAAAAAAGGTTTTGTTTTTATGGAGTGGACCCGCCGCGCCGAGATTTTGAATGCGATTAAAGGTGTTATCTTGGTTGACTCAGTAGATGACAGTGATGGCACAGTGTGCGAAGCCATCCGTCGCCTCAAGCCAACATACTTCGCCAATGGTGGCGATCGTGGTAAATCTAATACACCAGAACAAGATGTGTGCGAAGAACTCGGAATTGAATTACTGTGGGGAATCGGTGGCGATTATAAAGCCGATGCCTCATCCGATCTTGTAAATCGATTTAGAAAACATCAAGATTCTGAAACATACAATCAAAAAAACACTGGAAATAAAGCCTCTAGTCGATGATAGAAGTTAGACATAAGAATACTCACTAGTTAATAATATGGCCGCTACTGTTTTAAATCACAATGAAAAGACTTTAAAGTTGGACTCTTCATACAGGCCAATCGACATTGTTGATGCTGTAGAGGCTTTGGTATTGTGCCTTATTGGTAAAGCTCAGGCTATTGAAAGTTATAATAAAGAAATACATTCAGTAGCAGAAAGCTTCACTCTTCCAGCAGTTATAGTCTTGAATAGATATGTCAAATTTCAATTTAAAGTTGTTGCGGTACGCCGCCAAGAGGTTATACTAAGAGATCAATGCATTTGTCAGTACTGTGCGAAAAAATTCCCAGTAGACAAGTTAACAATAGATCACATAATACCGAAAAGTAAAGGTGGAGAAAACACCTGGGAAAACCTAGTTGCTGCATGTAAGAAATGCAATCAAAGAAAAGGTAATCGAACTCCCGAACAAGCAAATATGAAATTGTTAAACATACCCAAGAAACCAAAATTTAATATACTTAGAGCAGTAGGCAAGAGTCAAGTCTCTGATTTATGGAAAAATTATTTATGGGATTCACATGATTAGGAGAAACATGGTTTGTTATTTATCAGAACTCGGCCACAAAAATTTTTATTACCCAACCAAAACTAAGGCCGTCGTAACAAAACATTGTGAAGACGATATTGAAATTTTAAATTGGCTTGGTGGTGCCTCAAGAAACTTGAAAGCAGTAAAAGTTAAAAATGAGTGTTTGTACCCGCTAACATTGAATGAAGATGCAGTTAAAGAGATTCTAAGCAAAAATAAAGAAGACTATTCAATTGTTTGGATTGAAAAGTGAAAGAAGATCCTTACTCACAAAAAGCAGTATATAAAGATTTTATAGTTTATACATTGACAGGTGCTGTTATGTGCGTTATTCTAGATTATATAAACCACACTTTTTTTGTCTCTTAGCTCAGTTGGTAGAGCAAGGCGCTGTTAACGCCTGGGTCCGCGGTTCAAGCCCGCGAGAGACAGCCATTCAACCCAAGGAGAAAATATGTCTATTGTAGACAAAATTAAAAAACTAAACTTAGAAGAAAACGAACTGTTGACCTTAACTTATGAAGAGGGAACTGATGTTTTCGTACACAACGAAACCGAAGTGGAGGATGCGATTAATGAAACTGATGTAATCAGCACATTTGCATCTTTGATTGCGGATACTAAACTGGATGTTCGAAATCATTGGTATGGTAATATTATTACTCACTTTCGCGACCAAGACTGGCTTGATGACTACCAGCGTGGCTCGTTCAACTTTGAAGAATATCTTGCAGATTTTCTTACTGAGAACTTTTACGATCAAGAAATGATCGAACATTCAACTGAGAAATACGACCATAAGCGCGGCTTCACTACATTGACCGCACAGGTACAAATTCCAGTTGGGAACTTCATTAAGGTTTGTCCTTTTGTATCAGGCTGGACTATTTCTGTCAAGACTGACAACGGTACTTTGACCTTTGATGGATAGCGCTGTTCTGCTCGCTTTATAAGCGGAAGGGGGCTGCCCGACCCAAACGTAGGCAGAGGTTTCCGGTTATCCTAGCTCTAGACAGAAAACCGGCTTTTTTTAGGAAAATTATGACATCAAAGCAGTGGCTTCTCAGTTTGATTATTCTCAATACTATTTTTACAATTTATTTTGCAACATATGGTAGTTACTGGTTCCTGATGAACGCTGCTGCAGCATTTGTTTGTTTTAAACAATATAAAGTTATGTAAGTCCATATATACTTTGTGGGTCTTGAGAAAACAATTGAAACAATTGCAGAATTGTCTGTGTTATGTATGGCTATGTTTATAGCAGCCTTTTTTTGTTTTCGCGTGTTATTGGTTCCTGAAGCAAGTTCTTCGGCAATATATAAGATTCATGAAGTAGAAGAGTTACTTTCAGAAAATAAATAATATGCTCGTATAGCACAATTGGTAGTGCGTCTGATTTGTAATCAGAAGGTTGGGGGTTCAAGTCCCTCTGCGAGCACCATTATTTAAACATACTTTCAATTTCTGTTACTATATATGGTATAGAAGGCAGGTATGTCAAAAAAGAAAAACTACGTTCTGGATACAAGCGTTTATCTGACCGATGCAGACGCAATATTCAAGTTCGATAACCACGATATTTTTATCCCCCTCAAAGTACTAGAAGAGGTGGATAACCATAAGAAAAGACAAGATTCTGTAGGTCAGAATGCTCGTCAATTCATCAGAAACCTTGATGAACTGAGGAAAAAAGGTTCTCTTGAAAAAGGGATCAGAATTGAAAAAGGCATGGGC
>Ga0181407_1000166_pt1 | contig 22479 bp, 15 predicted proteins | sample 30SPOviralmetaG_FD_130136 | JGI IMG/M metagenome (GOLD analysis project Ga0181407, IMG submission 130136) | Marine viral communities from the oligotrophic San Pedro Time Series (SPOT) site, San Pedro Channel, CA, USA - 30 SPOT_SRF_2012-01-26 | ecosystem: Environmental > Aquatic > Marine > Strait...
AAAGCAACATGATGATAGAGAAAAAAACTATATTGAAGTTATGTTGTCAAGTGGTGGTAGTTTAAGTTACGAAGATGTAATGAATATGCCAGTTCCTGCAATTCAGCTTTTTGTTGAAGTTATTAACAAAAGAGCAGAAGATCAGAAGGCATCATCCCGTAGGCGCTAGCCTACGATTGATTTATAATAATCTTCTGGCCAACTATCGTAATAAGATGTACTGTGTAAGTAAGCACGTTTTTCTTCAAGATCCCCACGCAATTGTATAAACACACAATCCTGGAAATTTTTAGCAAAGTGTCCACTATCTTTTGTACTAATAAAATATAATAATTCTGGATTTTCTTTATGCATGACTTCAAGCATATCTGGAATACTATCTACATCATTCCCTTCAATCCACGCAATACCTATTTCGTATTTGGTGTCATCAAACTCTCGAAATTTTTCTAAAGATAAATCTCTGGCATCAATAAATTGTATTTTGCCTTGTAACCTAGCCTTACGGGCAAATGGGCAAATAGGAAATCCGCTATCTCTTTTTGCTTCGATAACGTTAATAGTCCAGTCTATAAACTGTTCTTGGAATTGTTCAAATGTCATGGTATTTTTTTCACTCAGAAGGATCACCAAATGGTGATGTTATAGTTATTTATAAGTCCTTAATAATGCTCTTCGAGCATTAAAACTTCTTAAAGCTATCGCTTTACTCGTTTTGAATTGTTTACATTAATAGTATCGAATTTTTTTTATGGTTTAATAATAATGAATGGAATAAATTATTTTTAACTTTAACCTGAAGTTTAATCACACTATGCCTGGTTACGGCATAGCATGAAGAAACAAATAGACTTTAACCGTCATTATCACCCACATCACAGTAACAAACCTTAAAGGGGAGGCGGTTGAGCTGTACCTCTATTACATGTTGCTTTTTCAGCACGGGTATCGATATGTAGCCACTGTGACGACAGCATATCACCCATCAAGTTCCAAGTGTCAGGAGAGCTTGATCATTTTGTAAACTGTTTCCAGATTACCAACTATTGAGACAATACAAACGTTTCTTACACAAAGGGTAGACGTTTAAGCATCCTGCGACTAACAGGGTAGTGTATTGAATTAGGCCACCAGAATAGCCCTTGCTTACCGTCACACATCAGAACGGATTCAGCGACACAATTATAGCCGGCGTGTCAACCTTATGCTGGTTTATTTTTGAGAATTGTGTTGGAAAGATTCTTTTAGAGCTTTTGATCCGCCTACACGGACGTTTATAATGCCATTGTAATAGTCATCTGTTAGTAATACTTCTCTATCAAACTGTTCTTTTGCTTCTAAGTATGATAATTGGCCTCTGGTGGTACAATAATATAATATTTGTTTTGTGAATTTTTGTTCGCCTAAGTTTTTTATATCTTCTAGTAAGTGTTCCGATGAGCCCCAATAATCGCGCCAATCACTTTCAACAGTGGATCTGCGTTTACGTTTTTTGCCTTTTAGCGGTGGTTTTGTTTTTTTGAATTGCCCGAGCTTTTTGCCAATGTATTTTTTGCCATTAATAGTATTTGTGATTAGATAGACGAATCCTATACAACCTTCCGGAAGTTGCTGTACTTCTTTGCCTTCATAAGTCCATGGAGTCGTCATCTAATAGTTTATTGATTTTTATCGCAATGTCAACACTTAATTTTTTACCTGTGGTGTCAACTGGTGTTGGTACAAGCTGTCTCATACCTGGTGGGTCTCCTTGCCGGCGCTTGTATATTTTTTCGCCAACTCTTTCGTAAATATAATCTTGCTTATTATTAAGCGTCAACTATCTCCACCTCAGTATTATAAGTTGTAAATCCGTTTTCCTTTACAACCTGTAATACACTGTTTACCCGTCCAACAAGTTCGTCGCGATGCGAGATAAGCAGGATATTTTTATCACGCTCTCTCTCCATTTTTTTAAGTACACCTAACGCACTTTCAACTCCGATAGTATCCATGCCGCTATCAACAAGTTCGTCAATACAAACCAAGTTAATAGGATGATTCATACTTTCAAATACATCACGAAATGCCCAACTAAGTCCTAGTATAAGTCTGTTGCGCTCACCACGTGATAAGTTATCAAAGTCTAAGTCTTGTCCAAGTTGGACAATACTAACTGTTAAGTCACTTTGGAATTGCACTTCGTGTGGCAACCCAAGTTTAGTAATGTAATACTCTAAACGATTGTTAAGGAATTGTAGGTTCTGTTCAATAATCTTTTTGCGAATAAAACTATCTTTGTTTGTTAATAGTTTTAGCAAAAATTCCTGATGATCTTTTAACTCTGTAAGTCTGTTAACTTCTTCCCACTGTACTTCTTGTAGTCCAGTTTCTTTGAGTGTTTTAATTTGATCAACATATGGATTCTCTTCTACTTTTTTAGACTCTAAAGTAGTGTTGTTTGAATCTATTTTACTTTGATGCTCATATGCTTCTTTGATTGTATTATAATGCAAAGAAGGAGCCGCCCCAAGTCCCCCTAATTCGTTTAATGCTTCTCTATATTCATTTATCTGATCAGTGTCAGAAGTAATGTGTCTTACTGACTCTTCTACTAATTCTGTCTTTTGTGCTACAATCTTTTCGTGTTGATCATCATGTAGCTCTTGTCCACATGCATAACATTTGTGTTGTAGCGTAGTATCTAAGTCTTTTTGTGCTTTATCTAAACGCTTTTGTTCACGCTCGATGCCAGTAGTAAGTTTAGCAATCTCGCTGTTTAACACGTCTATTTGTGTACGCTTATTGTTAAATTCTTCAAACTCAGCATGTGCTTTAAGTTCTTTTTCAATGTCAACTGAATTTAAGTTTACATTTTCACGTTCTAGATATTCAATATCTGATTGTAGTTTTTCCTGCCAAGTACGCTCACGCCGCTCCAAGTCAGAAATACTTTTTTCAATACGTTGATTTGCTTCTTCAATACCTTTAATACGATATGTTTCTTCTTGAATACTATCTTTACTATACTTTACAAGCTCTTTTAAAATATCAGCTTTTTCACTAAGTTGTGTAATACCTAGTAATTGTTCAATCATTTCACGCTGATCATTTGCTCGCATGCTCAAGAAAGGTTCAGTATAAGTGTTCAGTGCCACAACATGCTTAAACATTGTGTGGCTCATCCCTAATACTTTTTCGATAGCATGTTGGCTAAGTTTACCTTCTCCCTGCATTTCGTCAGTAATATCATCAGAACTGTCAATATTATTAACCATGTATTTGAAAACATTTGGTTTGCGTCCTCGCTCAATACGATACTCCATACCATCTTTTTCAAACTCAACAGTAACTAACATCTGTTTATTGTTAGTTTTATTGATTAGATTATCTTTTTTAATGTTATATAATGCATTACCAAACAATGCAAAGCTCAGTGCATTAACAATAGTAGTTTTACCTGTACCATTACGTGAACCATCGCCACCCAAATCAATATTGTTACCCAACACAAGTGTGAGCCCATGATTATCAAAGTGTACAGCCTGTGTTACATTGCCAAAACTCATAAAGTTTTTAACAGATATATTTTTTATTTTCAGCATATTAATTTAAACCATTATAGATGGAGATAAGAACTTCATTTTTGACAACCTCGCTGTCAATAGTAGTAAGTTGATTAAGTACAATTTGATCTACATTTTCTACTTCTATCTCTGCACCCTTACTCCAGTCTTGTGCGTGTTCTTCTTTTTTACTAGGCAACAAACTTATCTCTCTCAAATCATATTGCTTTAAGAAAGTTTCCTTGATAAAATTTGCCTCTTCGTAAGTAATACCTACATCAAGGGTAATCCTACAGTGTGTTTTATTCGACAATACTTCTTCAGGATTGTCAATCAATTTAGATAAATTTAGTGTTCTATACTTTGGAGCATCTGGCCAATTTACAAACTCAGGCTCTTGTCTCCATTTCAAAAATGTAATACCACGATCGTCATCCCATGCATCAGCATAGTTGTGTGGAAAACAATTTCCTGGATAAATGATATTTCCGCGAGTTTGTCTTTTATGAAAGTGTCCACTAAAAACTTTTTCAGCTTTACGCAAATCGTCTGGCTTTAATCCATGTCCATGATCTGGCATTTGTACCATCGCATTCATAAAGAAGTGTGGTAGCTCAAAATGTCCAAATATATATTTGACATTGAGTTCTTTTAATTTTTTATGTTCATCTTCTACAAGCCATGGAACAAATGCACAATCATCTTCAACTAACATTCCATCATTAATCATTCTAATGTTAGGATATTTGTCAACCATTGGAACACTGTGTATTTCTCGCTTTTCTCGATAATACAAATCATGGTTTCCTGTAATCATAATAACTTCATCAAATGAGTCATTTAATCGTTGTAAATTACTGGTTGTATAATTTAGTGTACTAACATTGATGCTGGCACGATTATGATGCCAATCACCTAAAAAGAGACATTTTTTAATGTTTCTTTTCTTTGCTTCTTCTATCATCCAAATGATAAATTCTTCACAATCAATGTTGTGAATTCGTGAGTTATTTTTCATACCGAAATGAATATCGGTAAAGATTACTGCTTCATCAAATAACATGTTTTAACTATGTGTCCTTGGTATCTTCTTCAGTTTCAGGGGGTTTTTCAGATTTTAAACGCTCTTCCCATTCAGCATTAAATGTACGGGTAAAGCTAGGGTTTAATCCGCCTTCTTCCAACAAATCATCTCTAATGTTCTGTCCTCTTTTTTCTAGATTGAGAACTCTAGTAAAGCTGTTGTTTATAGCGGCAGTATAATATGCAAATGGATTTTGCGACTTAACTTCGTTAAATTGTAAACCAATTTGTGTTAATTGTAACAATGCTTGTCCACGCATTTCATCTACATATGTGTAACCTCGCCAGTTACTTTTCATGCTATACCTATGGCATAACATCATATACATTCTTGCCAAACGATCATTTGTAGTACCATGTGATACACTAAAATGTCCGTTACCAAGTCCACCTTCCCAATGACTACGTGCTACTTCTTTCCATTCGTCCTTTACTTTAGCAATATGCTTAAAGGGAGGAAAGTTGCACTTAGCATGTCTGTCTGCTTCTGTCTTTGGATTAGTTTTTCTTTGCTCTTCTGGAACATGATCAAATGTCATAATCCTAATTACAATTTCTTCATCAAGTATTGTTGCGGGATCAACAACAAAATCAGCACCTCTAGGTTTGGTTTTACGCTCAAGTTCTCCACGTTCCCATTTTTTAACCTGTTCTTCATGTGCTAATTTTTGCATTCTAGATGCACGATTTTGCTTTGCCTCTGCAATATGCTCGTCAGTTATCTCCTGATCCTCTTCCAAAATTAGGTCGAAGTAGTGATATTTGTCGTCCATTACATAACAATAGCTCATTTTGCTGTTGTGTATCTCTTTTAATAACTCTTTATTAGATAGATAGTGATTTCTTGCCATAGATTAGTCCTCTGATTAAACTTAATCTAACACTATTTTGTTAACGTGTCAACCGGTATTTTTCCAGGCTAAATACCTATAGGAGAAAAGTCATGCGTATTGATGAAGTAATATTAACAGAAGCAAAAGCAAATCGAGTTATAGCAATTATGCCAGGTGGATTTCATCCGTTTCATCCTGGGCATAAGAGTCTATATGATTGGGCGTCTAAAACGTTTGGGCAAAGCAACGTATATGTTGCGGCAACATCAGACGTTAGTACGAGACCATTCCCTTTTGATATTAAAAAGCAATTAGCATCAATGGCAGGCGTTCCAGCTGAAAGATTTATACAAGTCAAATCACCATTCAACATGCGTTCTTATGCAGATATTTTAGATAGTAATACTGCACTAGTATTTGTACGCAGTGTGAAAGACAAGGGCGAAGCGCCTATGCCAGACCAAACTAAAAAGAATGGTGAGCCAGGCTACTTACGCACTTACACAGGAAAAAATACACGAACATCAGACGAGATGGGTTATATGGCATACGGTCCAACTATCAACTTTAACTTTGGTGGCATGAGTATAAAAAGCGCAAGTGAACTAAGAGCCGCATGGCCTAACATGGGTGAAGAAGAAAAATTAAAAGCTGCACAATTAATGTACGGCAATGGTGCACCAAAAGCAGTACAGCTATTGGATCAAGCACTAGGCAATGGGGGACAGGAATAAATGAGCGGTGGTATTAACACAAGCCAAAGAACCACGTTAAGAACAAAAGGTTCAAGTTTCAACTATGATGGAATATTATCTCCTCTCAATTTAGATCGAGGAGTTGTGTTCCCTTATACACCTGTGATTAACATTGGACACTCGGCAAACTTTGGACAATATGATATCACACACGGAATTTACCAGCCAAATTTTTATGTAAATACTCCTAACCCACAGATAGATATGACATGTACATTTACTGCTCAGGATATAACAGAAGCAGAACACACAGTAGCATGCTTACATTTTTTTAAAGCGGTAACAAAAGGTGATTTTGGAGAAGCATCCAGAGCCACTACAGCAGGCACACCGCCTCCAGTACTTCTCTTTAGCACATATGGTAGTGCAACAGCGCAAAACGTTCCTGTTGTTTTGCGTTCATTTAACTATACATTGCCAGATGATTTTGATTATGTTACTGTTGAGACTGCCGCAGGACCACAAACTATACCAACACAAATGATGGTTGCAATTAGTTTAATTCCACAATACGCACCGACAAAAGTTAGAAAAAACTTCAACATACAAGATTATAGAAGTGGCAGAGCTGGAGGATTTATGTAATGAAATTTAGATCAGATAGCATGTATAGGAATACAAAGGTTGTTAACAGTAAATATTTGGATATCATGGATCCAATTATTGATAATGTTGCATCTTTTCCAACTCGCTCATTAAAAATTACAGCTAAACAAGATAGGCGCCCAGATATATTAGCACATGAACTTTATGGAAACGCCAAACTATGGTGGGTATTTGCAGAGTTCAATCCAGATTCTCTGAACGATCCTATTGTAGATTTTACTGCCGGAAAAACTATCATAGTACCAACAAGGTTCTCATAAAATGGCACAAGGCGACAGACGACGACAGGCTCCAAGGAGCGTAAGAAATAATAATCCAGGAAACATCAGAAATAATCCTAACTTTACATGGCAAGGACAAACTGGCGTAGACTCTGGCGGCTTTGCTGTCTTTGATACACCAGAAAACGGCTCAAGAGCTATGGCTAGGTTATTACAAAATTACCAAGGCGATGGTACTGATGCAAACACAGTTAATAAAATTATTCATCGCTGGGCACCTCCTAACGAAAATGACACAGGGCGTTATGCACAAGAAGTAGCAGATGCGATGGGCGTTGGTGTTAATCAACCAGTTGACTTATCTAGAAATCCAGAATTACAAGCTAAAATGATGGACTATATGACTCAAAAAGAAGGTGGGGCTAGAGCGCAAAGTTATTTTGAAGATAGCCATTCTGTTGGTATTGGAATGCAAAACGGAACAGTCACGTCAGCAGAAGCAATTGCACAAGCAAACGCACAACGGGTACCAACTTCTCCTAGACCAGAAATGTCAGATGGTGACAGAGAAAGAATAGCACAAATTGATGAAGCAATAGAAAACAATTTGATTTATCAAAATGCACAAAGAGAATTAGCAGCAGACCAAGCAGCTTTTGATGAAGAGTTCGGAGCAACACATAATCCAGATGGCACTGCTAAAGTTGCAGGAGTAGATGATTTAGACTTTGGTAGACCAACTGGAGACGAAGAAGGCGATCCTTATAACTTTCAAGGTGCAGCATCATCAGTAGCAATATTAGAAGCAGAAAAGAAACAAATACAAGACAGACTTGCCGCAGAGCAAGCGGCATGGGATGAACAAAATGCTGGTGCAGGAGATGCAGACGATGAGGTTGAAGAAACCATTGGAGCAGAGGATCCTGATTTAGCAGACGAATTTACCGATCAATTTAATGCAGGTGCCGAAGACGCAATCGTGGAAGGACCTGATCCTGTTGAGCGTTCATATTCAGATGTAGTAGTTGAAAATTGGATGACTCAAAATGATCTAACAACATACAAATGGACATTTTATCTTGTTAAGTCAAATATTTGGAATCAACCAACAGTATTAGAAAATGACGACAGTGTAACTAGACAAGGTGATGCAGTTGTAATAGCTGAAAGCGGTGTTGAGACTGCCTTTGCTATTGAAAATATGTTAATGCTGAGTAAACTTGTTGGTGGTACAGGTGCAGTTGGAACATTCCAATTTGACTTGTATGAGCCATATGGATTTACATTTATGGATCGGTTAGTAAAACTACAACCAAATTTTTATGGACAAATGGGATTGCAAAGTGCATTATTTGTTCTTAAATTGGAATTTTTAGGAAGAGATCCTGACACTGGTGTAGAAGTAAAATGGCCAGGAAAGAGTTTTTTCTATCCTTGTACAATACGAGAAATGAAAGGCAATGTTGATGCTAGCGGTAGTAGATATAATATTGTGGCTTTCAATACAAAACAAAGTGCAGAAGCTAATGTTACAGTTGTAACTGATATTAAGTATACAGATGTTGGTAATGTAGAGAGTTTAGCATCCTCATTACAGACAGCATTAAATGAACATGAAAACGATATTAGGAATGGTGGTAGAGATCCTGCAGATATCCCACCAAATGCCACTGCTCAACCTATTAAGCAATGGGAAATTATATTTGCGCCAAGTGCAACAGGACAAGAGTTTAATTTACCCAAAGCCGCATTCAGTAGTACTGAAGATCAAGCTATGGCTGCAATGCTCAGTGCAAGTAATGAAGATCCAAATCTAAGAGATGGTACTGTTGGTAATAATACAAATATGAAAGTATTTTTGGAAAGATTAATAACAGCTAACGTTCCTGAGTTTGCACGTTTTGCAGCAGAGCATCGTGAACAAGGATACAGAGTTCCATATATACATGTTGACACAAACACAGTAGTTGGTGATGGTGTAGACCCAGCAACAAATAATAGACAAGCAACAGAACAATTAATTGTTGAGATTAAATGGACTTATACTAATATTAATAATGATCCGGAAATTGCCAGACAACAAGCCACAAATCCAACATTCCAAAATGGAAGATTTGATGACTTGCCAATTAGCAAAGTGTATAGATACCTGTACAGCGGAGAGAACACACAGCTAGTTAATTTTGACTTGACATTTGATACATATTTCTTTAATGTTAGAGATCCAGGACTAGCTAATACATATGCAGAACCATCTGGAGTTGTTCACCCTGGTGCAGGAGTAGTAAGTAATAATACATCAGCACCAAGAGATATTGTTAATAGTGGACCTATCGGACAAGTTAGAGTTGGTAGATTTTTAAGCGACATTAAAGTTGATCAAGATGACATGGCGATACAAATACCAAGTTATGGCTTTGCTGCTTTAGGTAGTGCAGCACAACAAGTGTCAGACATTAAAAATGGAAATGTTGATACAGTGGATGCGGTTCGTGATGCGGCACTTGTTGGCAGAGACATGGATTTTATGACTGCTAGTTTTGAAATAGTTGGCGATCCATTTTGGATGGGTGCGCCGGGTGCAGTTATAGCAGGAGATCAAGACTTGCTAATTGAATATGCAGATGCAGATACAATGATTGTTTTCATTAATTACCTAGGTAAAGAAGAAATGTATGAAGCTGGATATTCAGGCAAAGCAGATATGGATCTTGTTAGTAGCGGAGTATATAGAATTACAGATATTGAAAGTAAATTTAGTCAAGGACAATTTACACAAATCCTAAAAGGATATAAAGATACAAGAACAACACCAAGTATTGTTAAAAACAAACTGGAGAATATTGGATGAGCGGTTATAGAAACACTAACATAAACAACATGCCAGGCAGAGTACAGCAGGGCGGTAGAGATGGTGTGAATACCATTGCTGGAGTGTATCCAGCAGTTGTTGTAAAAAATAATGATAGTACGATGATGGGTAGAATTGAAGTTCGTATACCAGAATTTGGAAACCCAACATCAAAAGCAACACGTATGATATCATTAGTTTCTCCAATGGCTGGTATTAATAATTTACCAAATGTTGAAGATGATTATAAAACTGATTCGGGTACCGCTAGTAGTTACGGTATGTGGCCACAACCTCCAGCAGTTGGTACAGAAGTATTAGTAGGATTTAGTAGTAGCCGAGAGGAAGGCTTTTATTTAGGCTCGTTTATGAGCAAAGACAGAAATAGCATGATGGGCGGACATGCAAGTACTGAAGCATATGATCCAGATACTGGAGAATCAAGTTTTGGTCCAACACTAGAAAAAAACCCAAATGACGGACAGGACTCAACTACTAGACCTATGAATAGCTTTAATGATGCAAAGTTAAAGCAACAAGGACTTGCAGGAGATCTTGTACGTGGACACAGTCAAAGTACAGCTAGAAGAGAATCTCCAAGTAAAGTTTTTGGTATGACTACAGCAGGCGGACATGTATTAACAATGGATGATGGCGCCGCTGATGGTAGCGGAAGTCAAAATATTAGAATCAAGACTATGAGCGGAGCTCAGATACTAATGGATGATACTAATGATTTTATTTTTGTTTCCAATAGCACAGGCAGTGCATATATTGAAATTGACAGTGAAGGAAATATTGACATGTATAGTGCTAAAAATGTAAGTGTACATGCAGAAGAAGATATAAACTTCCACTCAAAACAAAATATTAACATGCAAGCAGACCAAGGAGTTAATATCAAAAGCACAGGTGCAGAAGGTATAAAAATGGAAGCAAGTGTTGGCGGCATACACCAAACAGCCAAAGATATATGGTCAGTAAAAGGACTTACATCAAACATCACAAGTAACCATCACAAAGAGACAGCAAGTAGGATTGACATGAATGGTCCTACAGCAACTATACCTACTGAAATTACAATGCAAAGTCAAGTAGCAAATAGAAATATCTTAGAGAGTGCAGCTAGTCGTGTTCCAGAACATCATCCTTGGCAAGGTGTAACTGCGGTACAAGAAAGATTTAAAACAGGTGAAGGAAATATTACATAATGGCTGACATTACTTTACCAAATAAACTTACCGATAAAGACTTAGTTGAATTTGAATTATTTACAGTAAAAAATTCAGAATACGTAAACAATCAGATCCCATTAAAAAATTTAGAGGCTAGTGAAGAATTATTAAACTTTATGCTTCGTCAAACACAGTGGCGAGGATACAGTTATGTGGTTCCTGGAACCACTACTACTCTTATTGGATACGGCACTAGTGAAAATTTAAATTCAATATCTGGATTAACAGAAAGCCAAGCATATAGTGATTGGATTTCTAAAGTAAAAAATAGTGAAAAAAAATTAAAAAGACAATTCCCTCTTGACAAACTAACACAATCACAGTATGATGGACTAGTGAGTTTATTCCACACTACTGGTAGTTTCACGAGTGTTGGCTCTGATGTTAGGAAGTTCCAAATTGGTAATTATATCAAACAAGAGGAATGGAATTATGTTGCCACTGCACTAATTAATAGTGGTACTAACAGAGCAAGGCGCCAAGCAGAAGCTAAGATTATTATGCTAGGCGACTATGGAATTTACAAAGATAGAAGTCTAATGAAAGAGGCAGGCATACAGGATATTAGACAACAATATCCAGACGGCTTTGCAACAACAGTATCTAAAAAACAAGCAGAAGTGGTATACTATGCTGAAACAGGATTGTTCCTACCACAATTAACTATGTCTAGAATGAGAGAATTAGTTAAGTTAAATAGCTAAACTAAAAGAAGGAACACCATGTTTTGCCCAGTGTCTTATTATTAAATGCAGATGCTCAACCACTAAGTTACATGCCTTTGAGCACCATTAGCTGGCAGTCAGCAGTAAAGGCAATATTCCAACAAAAAGCCAAAGTACTTGCAAACTACGAAAATAAATTTTTACGTAGCGCAAACTTTTCTATGCCACAGCCAAGCATTGTTATGCTACATGCATATCACAAGCATCCAACCAAAGCAAAATTTACAAGACGTAACTTGTATATTAGAGATAACTTCCAATGTCAGTATTGTGGAGACAAATTCCATTACGGCGATTTGACTATAGATCATGTTATACCTAAATCACGAGGCGGCAAGTTAACCTGGGAAAATAGTACCTCTGCATGTATGCCATGTAATGTTGCTAAAGGTAAACGTATGATTAATCCATTATCAAAACCTCACAAGCCAACTTGGCATGAAATTAACAATGCAGCAAGGAATTATAAGCTATCAATTCCAGATCCAGCTTGGCAGGACTACATTAACTGGCCAGAAGAGCTTTTATCTATAAATTTGCTTCCTGAATACACTTAAAGAAAAAACGTTGATTTTTCTAGATAAATATCTTTATGGACAAGATAATTGGATATACAACAGTAGATCAACTTAGAAGCGCAAAATACCTAACTGATATTGATCTGGCAAAGCAGGATCTAAAGAATCACTTTGGTATTCGTAAAGGTGAGAAGTGGACAAACCCAGAGTTTGGTAGCGACTTGCCTTTATATGTATTTGAACCACTAGACGATTCTACACTTGACTTAATTAACGATGATGTTAATCAAGTAGTAAGCTACGATCCTAGATTTGAACTAGCATCACAGCAAGCAATAGTAAATCGCGATCAACATACTGTTACAGTATTAGTTAAATTAATATACTTACCTACTACTACGCCAACTGATCTTGTACTTAAATTCGATGACGAATTTGGTGAAACAGTAGAGTTTTAACAATGGCACAAAAAATTAGACAAGCAAAATTATTCGCGGCTGAGGATTATACTACTGTATATGAATCATATGTACAGGCGGATTTAAAATCGTACGATTACGATACCATACGAACTGGTATGGTTGAATATATCAGAACAAATTATCCAGAAAATTATAACGATTGGGTTGAGAGTAGCGAATTTGTCGCACTACTTGATTTGATTGCACAGTTTGGACATAACTTAGCGTTCCGTGTAGACTTAAACAGTCGTAACAATTTCTTATCTACTGCAACCAAACAAGAGAGTGTCTTAAAGTTAGCTGACTTTTTAGCATACCAACCAAAACGAAATGTGCCAGCATTTGGTTTGCTAAAACTCGTAAGTGTAAAAACTAACGAAGCAGTTATTGGTAGTGATGGTTCGAGCTTAGGCGGTAAAGAAATCCGTTTTGAGAACACCAGCTCTCCTGATAACATTGATGACTTTACGGCTGTTATTAACAGTGTGTTTAATAAAAGTAATCCTTTTGGTAGCCCACAAAAACAGTCAATTATTGACGGCGTAATGACAGACTTTTATGCACTAAACAACACAAATGATCAGGTATACTTTTCATTTAGTGGTGCAGTTCAAGGCATTTCAAGCTCGTTCAACGCAGTTAGTGTTACAATAGAAAATGGACAGCTTGCAGAAAATTCACCAAATCCAAACGGATCATTTAACGTTGCATATAGAAATGATAACCTAGGTATCACAAGTAACAATACCGGGTTCTTTATGGGCTTTAAACAAGGACAATTACAATTTAAAGACTTTGAAATTACAGACACTATTAGTAGTCAGTCTTTAGATGTTAATATTTCAAATATTAACGAAAGTGATGTTTGGGTACAAACGGTTACCAGTGATGGCGAAGTTCTTAAAAACTGGACTAAGGTAGATAAAAATGTTATCTACAATACAGTACCTTCAGGTGTACGTGATGTGTTTGCAGTTAAAACAAGAGCTACTAATCAAATTAGTATTATGTTTGCAGATGCTGCTTTTGGTAATGTACCTTCAGGTATTATACGTGTTTGGTATCGTACAAGTGCCAATGACACTTATGTACTACGTCCAGATGACATTACCAACAAAAAATTTAGTATACAGTATACAGGTGCTGATGGCAACCCATACACAGTTGTTTTTGAAGGACAGCTTAGACAAAGTGTATTAAACGCAAGTCGTAGCGAAACTGTTTCTGAGATAAAAGAAAACGCTCCTCGCACCTTTGCATCACAAAATCGTATGATTACAGCAGACGATTATAACAGTTTACTGGCAACACAAAGTACATCAATTAAGAAAATTAAAAGTATAAACCGCACACACAGCGGACACAGCCGTTATTTAGATATTAAAGATCCAACAGGTGCATACAGTAACTTACATCTTTATTCATTAGACGGTGTTCTTACTAGAGAACAAATTACAAAAGAAAAAACAAGTGCTTCTAGAACACCAAGTAGTGTGTTTAGTAACTATATTGTTCCTATGTTAAATGATGATGAAGTAATTAACTTGTATTATGATTTACACAGAAATCAATTCAATGCACTAAAAACAACCGATGCTGCATTTAACACACTAACATGGCAGGCGGCGAATGGTATTGAAGGCACAAGTGGTTACCTTACAGATGCATCTAACAATATTGCTAGAACAGGATTAGTAAGTTCAATTTATTCAAAATATATTAGAGATGGTGCTTTAGTAAAATTTACAAAAAATAGTAAAACAGTATGGACAAAAGTATCAAGCATCTATAATAATGGATTAGGTGTTGACGATACAAGTGGTGCACCTACTGGGCTACGTGCAAATGGCGACGGTGCTATTATTACAGACAGTGTTATTCCTAATGGATCGTCTGTAGAAATTATTTACCCTGCAATTAATAGAACATTTACAAGTGAAGAACGTTTTGCTATTAATACATTCTTAACTGCAAAAACTGACTTTGCTCTTACATATGATTTTATTAACGGCGGATGGAATATATTAGAAACACCGACAGCAAAAACATCGGCGTTTGATATTATATCTTTCTTTAGTACACCAAATAATAATTGGATTTTACATGTAGATTTTGACACACTAGTAAATTATGGAAAATATAATATTACTACTCGTGTTTCAAGATTTGTCTTAGAAAGTCAATTAATTGAGTTTAGTAATATTAATAATCAAGAAAAATTAGAAGAAGAAAGTAAAAAAGCAAGTCGAGATCAAATTGAAATTATTGACTTAGGTGCTGGTACTACTGGTAACTTCTATGTTTATGGATACACATTCCAAGGACTAAACGGGCAGCAAGCTGGCGTTTATAATCCTAATCGTGTTATATTATCACTAAAAGATAAAAATAAAGATGGACGTCCAGACGATCCAGATGCAGTATATAATATTTTAGGAAACAGTTCAAGTTTAGTTGATTTAAGAATTGAATGGAAACATATTCCAGATAAGAATGAAATTATTGATCCTAGCTTCAGTAATATTATTGACACATTTGTATTAACAACATCTTATGACAGCAATTATAGAAATTGGTTAAAAAATAACGACAAAACATTAGAGAGTGAACCTAACCCACCAACAATGGACATGTTAAATTCACAGTTTGGTCAGTTTATGGATAAAAAAGCAATGAGTGATACTATCATTTATCGCCCAGTAAAATATAAAGTTTTATTTGGTCCAGAAGCAGAATCAGAACTACAAGCAAAATTTAGAGTTGTTAAATTACCAAACACAAGTTTAACAGACAACGAAATTAAAAGTAAATTAGTAGATGCAATTACTGAATTCTTCCATATTGATAATTGGGATTTTGGTGAAGAGTTCTTCTTTACAGAATTAGCAGCACACGTACACCAATCATTAGCTGGTGTAGTTAGTAGCTTTGTAATTGTACCTATGAGTTCAGACAGTGTATTTGGAGATTTATTCCAGATAACACCACAGACAGACGAAATTTTTATTCCAGATGTGAGTATTTCAGATATAGATATCATTACAGATGCAACACAAGCAACAACGGTTTAAGGTAAAAAAATGAGCAAGTATAAAAGTAATAAGCCAACTACACCAGGTAGGAAAAAACGTGCAGGTAGCTATAAGGGTACTGAAATTAAAAGTAGTGACTTTTTACCAAGTGTTTTCCAAACTAACGTAAATAAATCATGGCTTAATGCAACCTTTGATCAAATGATTAGTAAATCAGATCTTAAAGATATTGATGAGCTAGTTGGTACAAGGGATGGCAGATACTTTGATAAAAATGACATTTATATGACAACATCTGAACATGATGTACGTGGTGTAAAGCAATTTGAACCAGCAATTGTAAGTAGAGACAAATCAAAAAATCTAACTAACCTTATAGGCATAGACGATATTTCAAACTCTATAAATGTTGATTTTGATCAATATAATTATAATGCCGCTTACCAAACTCGTGCTTCAACATTCTTACCACCGATTGATGTTGATAAATTTATTAACTATGGACAATATTATTGGATAGAAAACTTACCAGTATATGAAAGTTTTAATACAAATATCACATATACAAACGTTGTAAGTGAAATTAATGGTGAGATTGAATATACATTCAAAGACGATGAGAATGAGTTCCCGTTAATGGATGGTATGATTATAGAATTTACCGCAGGTTATGGACAATGGGATGGCTGGCAGTTCTTAGTAACTGGTGTTGGTGATTTTATTAAATTAAGACCATATAGATCTAACACAGGAAAAAATGAATGGAACGCACTTACATCTTACAATGGTGCAATACGAGGATACTGGGACAAGGGTGATGTTAAGCTATATGAGCGAGGTGCTATTTCTCAAGACTTATGGGATTATATTAAAGACCACAATGCAAATAAAACATTACCATTATTAAAACTTAGAGATACTGGATTAGTTAAAAAAATAAATCCTGATGGCACATCTGTAAATGGTGTAGACACATATATTAGCGGCAGAGTAATTGCTCGCTTTGATGAAGATTGGAACTTTCAAAACAGCACAGGATCATATCCTTTTGCTAAAAACTTCCAGCCTTCTAATTTAGATGAATATAAAGTGTTTATTATTGATACAGACACAGATGGTGATATTGAAGTTACATGTATTATTGACGCAAGGCTAACTTCTAATAATGAAATAGAACAATTTATTCCAAGCAACATTAATAAAGAGTTTGCAATGATTGCAGAGAATTTAGAAAACTATGACATCATTGGTTGGGACAACGACTTTAAACTTAATTCTGAAAAAGATTATATTGTTATTGACAGAGCAGACCCAATTGCAAGTGCATGGAGTCGTGTTAATATGTGGATACACAAAGAAGCATTATTCACTATTGCAGCAATGACAAATACATCAGACCAATATCTACTAAACAGAAAAGATTTTCAAGCCAAACGTCCTATTATTGAATTTAATAAAAACATGTGGCTAACAAATCACGGCTATAGTGAATACAAATATGACTTTGTATGGCAGGGTAATATTGATTTTATTATGTTAAGTAAAACAGTCGCAGAGACAGAACTTTCTGTAGGAACAACATTTGTTGTGGTTGGTGACGATAAAGTTTATGAAGTAACTGCAACAGGTAGTCAAGTAAATGCCACACTTACAGCTGGTGACACAATGTTTATTATGTCAGGCGGCATACAGTCGCTTGTTGACAAATATCAATACCAAGACGTATGGTTCACTGAAGATGGTGAATTTATGGTTGCGCAAAAAAAGAAGCGTGTAAACTTTGCACCTTACTTTAAGTTGTATGATGAAGATCAAACTTTATTATCAGACACAAACAAATACCCTAACAGTACTGATAGAGGAAGTAAAATATTTGGATACAAACCTGGTACAGGTAAAAAGGATCCAGAGTTAAATTTTGCATTAACATATCAAGATACTGGATTTAAGGCAGAGATTGTATTTGAGAATTTTTTAGATAATACAGAAGTTACATACAGCAAAACATTATCTTCAGGAAGCCAATTGGCTGTACAAAGTAATATACCTGGATACTATTATTACAAACAAGGCATACATTATAAGTCAAATTATCAGACAAGTTATAAGCCTATTGGATCTTTAACTGATTACCAAGTTGTTGTTAGTGACCCAAGTGTTGCATTAGAAATTCCAGTAGGTAGTGACTCATGGGAAACAAATAAAGAATTCTTATTTTATGAAGCAGACGATTGTTTTGCAGTACGTGAGCTTTATATGAAAGGTATATATCATGATTATGGATACCTAAAGCCACAGCTTATTATGCAACGAAATAAAAAATATGAATTCCATGATCTAGTTGGCGATTTAGAAATATATGATAAAGATTATAATGTTGAAACAAACTACACAACAATTAGTTTAACAGCACCATATACATATGACATTGAGTTTGACTCAAACGCAAATGATTATTATTACTATGGTTGTCCTCATTTAGGCACTGGAAGAATTATTGTTGTTGATGATATTAATCAAGTATATCATAAACTTTATATTGATGGTAAATTTGTACCATGCAGTAAGTATACCATTACAAACAACCAAATTATTGTGCCAAGCACATTATTAGAAACTGATAGTGTAGTTGATGTACAATATTATACAAGTGAACTTCGTTACACATTGGATACTGAAATTCCAGAAGTACACAAGCACAATGCTACAAACGAAACTATTGATACTTTTACATTCAGTGAAACATTGGATCACTGGAAAAGCATTATTGAAAGTGCAGTAGAGTTTGACGGGCAAGGCGATGGTAATAATAACTCACACCGCAAGTTCAGTGTACAAACAAATGGCGGTACAATATTTAGACATGATGATATTAGTGTAATGCAAGACATTACATTAAGTGAAGATTCATTAAATGTATCAGCTGGGCTAGTTGAACAAGGTAGAGAATGGGATAACTTTAAACAAAGATTTATTGCTCAAGTTAAAAAATTATATAAACAACAAAGTTGGTCAAGCGTTAAAGACATTGTAAACCAAGCGGTTGATAATATCACAGTTACACGCAAAGGCACATTACTGCATGCAGATAGTAATATGATATACACTGGAGAAGAAAACTTTGATCGTATCGAACTTACAGGTAACAACCAAACTTTTACAACCAAATTTACATTTAACTCGGATAGAACTAAACAAGATCATTATTACATATATCTAACAGATGATAAAAATGGTCTAGGATATATGACTACTCGAATTTTACATAAAGATTCAGACTACACAGTTAACGGAAGTGAAATTACTTTACTAGTAAATGCAATAGAAATACCAAGCCAACTTCCATACGTAACAGTTTACTATCACGAAATGGACAAAGTAAGTCACGTACCTGCAAGTATGACAAAACTTGGATTAGAATTTCCAAGATTTATCCATATTGACAACGGCAAGTTTGTAGGACATGATGGTGCAATGATGCAAGTAGGTAATCAAAACTTTGACTTGTATAATATGAATAGCCAAACTTTTGATCCAGTAGTTGCATGTTTATGGGATCTTGAAACAAGAATTTATAATAACCTTGCTGAAACAGAACATTATATTTCAGCAAACAAATACTTACCAAGTCAACACAGAGACACCTGGTATACACTAAACGATGTTAATAACTCTATGGAAAAATATTTCCGTAAATGGATGAACAAGAATAATATCTGGAATATTGATAAAGAAGATGAATATGATCCTGCAAATTCAAATACTTGGAATTATAATTCAATGGACTTGCATGGACACATGGAGCACCTTACAGGAAATAAACTGCCAGGATCGTGGCAAGGAAATTACATCATCTTATTCGGTACAGAGCGTCCAGATTGTATGCCTTGGATAATACTAGGCTTTGCTTGGAAGCCAGCTTGGTGGGATGACCATTATAGTTGGACTGATCCAATCAAACGTGCTAGCTTAATAGAAGCACTAAGAACTGGACAACAAAAAATGATCTGGCATAACTTAGGTGTGTCAGAACAAAGTGTAGCACATGCTCGTTATTATTGGGATTGGGACAATCATTGTCCAGTTAAAACAGACGGCACATTAGAGGATCCAGAAGTTGTACTAGGTACACCAGATCCTATTGATGCCGCAGTACCATTTGAGTGGGGAGACTATGGTTACATCGAAAGACGTTGGAGACATAGTGGTGAAGGTATTGGCGCATTAGTTGGTTCAATTGTTAAACTAAACAGAACAAAGGCGTGGACAGACTTCTTCCAACCAGGGTTTATTGTAGACAAACACAGCTTAGTGAACAACAAAAGAATATCTCCTAGTGCATTACATTACCATGGCGGATTATATGGAGAGACAGTTAAGTCTATTAACGTAATTGATAGCTCAACAGGGTTAGGTACAAATAGCACAGTAGATATCATATCACCTGCAAGTTCATTAGGCGCATCAGCAATAGCAAATGTTAATGCTTCTGGAGAACTTACACATGTTTCATTAACAACCAGAGGTAATAACTTTGATCAGGATGCAGCCAAACATGTTGAGAATGTTGGCGGGCAAACGTTTAGTTATGCAAATGTTGATATGGTAAAGCAAGTTATACCTTTCCATGCTAATGGTATTAATGTAACACAATTAAATAAAATTAAAAGAAATAATGAGAGCATTGACTTAGAGCAACTATACAAAAGTATAGACACACAGTTGCTAATTAAAATGGGCGGCTTTACTGATAAGTCATTATTAAACATTCAAACTGAGAGTGGTATAAGCGGCGCATTTAAAATTAATGACAATGATTATGAGATTGTATTACTTGAAGGTAAACCAACAAGAGTAGATGTAGCAAGCCAAATTTACATTGAAAAATTAAGTCAAGGTTTCCGTATAAAAGGTATCAGTAACGCACAACAGCGTTTTACTTTTAATGAGCCACTTATACAAGGTGCTAATGCATACAAAAATCTAAAGCTAGATAACAACGGTGTAGTTAGACAATATACCAAGCACAGTGCAAAAGAAAGTTATATTGAATATGGTGCAGTACTTTCAAGAGTACAAGACACATATAATTTTATTAGAGGCTATGATCACTATTTAAAATCAAGAGGTGTACTAGCAACAAACGATATTGGTAGCTCTGCATTTGGCTTTGCAAATTGGACAACACATGCACAGATTGGCGAAGTATATATTATTGACATCGGTTCAGGTGTTGGTTACCAATCAGACCATGGACACATTTTAGAATTTGGTGCTGCTCCAGAACATCAAAACGAATTATTAGACCCGCAAGGTAAAAAGATTGAAGCTGACGATTTAAGAGTAGTTAGAACTGAAAACCAACTTAGAGCGATTACAGCTGATGGCAGTTTAATAGGCTCAGCAGGATTTTCAGAAGTAGATTACGAACATGGATTGTTACTGTCAAATAAAACACAGTTTAACAGTACTATTTTTGATGACATTTCAAATGTTAGACATCAACGCTTACACATTAAAGGCAAGCGTACAGATGGCTGGAAAGGTCATAAATCTGCAAAAGGATATATCGTAAAATCAAATGGAATTAATCCAAACTTTGATTCTAGTGTTAACCAAATAGACTACTATTATAAAACAGATATTAAAATTGACAATAGCGACATTAGTAAAATGGAAAAACTTACTAACGGAAATATTGATAGGGACTGGAGCAAAGGATTTAATTTAAGCGACAATGTATTAAGTAACTTCTATCGCGAAATGATTAAAGACAGAGGTACTACTGGTATTGCAACAAAGCTGAATCGTAGTACATTAATTAATTTAGGAAACAGTAACCTTACTACCAAAGAAGAATGGATGTTTAGAAATGGTTACATGGGTGATCCAACAAGAAGAAAAACAACAGAGATTGAATTAAAAAGATCTAACAATGCAAGTGACATTAGACTGATTGACTTCTTTAATGATTCACCAGTTTATGTAAACAATGAGATACAAGTAGACTTTCCAAAAGTTACAATGGAAAAACAATACCCAATGTTTGCGGGTGATTGTCTAGAAACAGAAGTTGATTACGTAGTACCAAAACTTCCTGATTTAGATACACTATATGATTCATTAGCAGACTATGCTAACATTCCAACATGGAATGGTACTACTAGTTACAAACGTGGCGACAGAGTTAGACGTAACGGTATGTTACTAAAATGTAATACTAACTTTATTGGATATACAAGTGAAGTTTCAAACAATGACCAGACAGGTAGTGTAAGTAACCCAACATTTAGCTTCCGTCAAAGTGGAACACCTAGTGCAGTTATTGATGGTGTAAGTGTTTACTTCAATAAAACTACAACATTGTATAGTGCAATTGCTGTAACTGGATCAAATCAATCAGTACAAAGTCCTAAAACATTAAACATTGACAATACATCAGTTAGCTTAGTAGTAACATCACAACAACAAATTATTGATACAACACAACCGTTTTCAGGTAACCCACATGTAAATTCAAATGCGTTAGGTACTGGTACAGTTATCGTTGACAATTATGGAAAAACTTTAGAGATTGAAGGCACAACAATTAACCTTTGGGATCCAGCAGATGA
>Ga0181407_1000171_pt1 | contig 22049 bp, 28 predicted proteins | sample 30SPOviralmetaG_FD_130136 | JGI IMG/M metagenome (GOLD analysis project Ga0181407, IMG submission 130136) | Marine viral communities from the oligotrophic San Pedro Time Series (SPOT) site, San Pedro Channel, CA, USA - 30 SPOT_SRF_2012-01-26 | ecosystem: Environmental > Aquatic > Marine > Strait...
ATTTTTTTCCTTGTCATCGGACTTTTGTTGTTCCTTAGTTTTTATGAAGTCCCACAATCAAACAACGACATTTTCAAAGTCATTGTCGGAATGCTTGTCGGTTCACTTTCGTTAGTAATTGCAACTTTTGTTGGCAAAGACCCTGAAGAAGTTTCAAAAATGAAAGCGAAAAACGAAAGTTTGGAAAAACAAGTTGCGCAAATCATTAACGAAAAAGACAAAATTGAAAAAACATTGCGCGACTTACAAACCGAAGTGATTGACAAACTTTCCATTTCGGGCGTGAACTTTGAATTCAAGAACATAAAAAAATAAGATGCAAGCATTAAGGGAAAAAGAAATTGTCAAAAAAGATTTCGTTGACGATTGGCGTTCGGCGTTTTCAAAGCGACTTGGACGTGCTGAAAACCGCCTTGTCGCGCGTTTAAAGCGTTTCTACAAACGAAACTATTTTCAAGCGATTGACACGTTCATTCAAACAAATAACATTCAAACTGAAGGGATTTTCAAAACCGACGATTGGAAAAATATATACATTGCAATTTATACCGATATCGGAATGGACTTTGCGAAATGGTATGCAAACAATTTCCGGCGGTATATTCCAAAATCATTTGATTCGGAAAAACTTGAAGACGTGTTTCAACAAGCGTTCAATGCTTACGCCTTACAACATGCCGGAACGCAAATTGTTTTGGTTCAGGGAACGGCACTTGAAACTTTAAAAAAAATACTACAAAGACGAATGCAAGACCCTGAATTCAATTCACTTGGTGAACGAGAACGCGCCCGGATATTGCGTTCAGAGTTCACACGATATTCCGATTTTCAAGCGCGCCGGTTGGTTCGTACTGAAGCGACAAACGCGGCAAACCTTGGCGTTGAGAAAGGCGCAACAACTTTGTTTCCGCCGGACCAATTAAACAAACGTTGGATTACCGCGCGCGACGGACGTGTTCGTTCGTTTTTTGAAGGCGACAAAGCCGACCACGTTGAAATGGAAAGACACCCGGATATTCCTTTTGACGGATTTTTTGACGTGCCGACTGTTTTCGGAAGTGATAAAATGCGACGCCCCGGTGACCCTTCAGGAACGGCGGCAAATCGAATCAATTGTCGTTGCGGTATTATTCCAATTCCGGTTGAAGGTGCGCAAGCGCGTGAAGGATTGACGGGTGTTGGTGTTGGCTTGTCCGGCGCGGGAACGTCGTCAATTGTCTAAATTAAAAATTTGTAAATTTGTAAAAAATAAAAATATGTCAATTTTATTCAAGACCGCGCCCGTTGGGGAATTGCTTGACGCCGATGAGAAGGCGGGCATTGTCAAGGGTTACGGTTCCTATTTTGGAAATAAAGATTCCGACAACGACGTGATTGTCAAAGGCGCTTACAAAAAGACCATTGAAGAAAACGGCGAACGTGTGAAATACTTATATCAACACGACATGTTTAAACCAATCGGAAAAATGATTGAACTTTATGAAGACGACAAGGGACTTGTCTTCACCGCTTCAGTCGCCAAAACGCAACTTGGAATGGACACGATTGAACTTATGAAAGCCGGCGTTATCACCGAAAATTCGGTTGGAATAATGCCAATACAAAAACAACAAAAAGGGGAAATTCGCGAAATATCTGAAGTCAAATTGTACGAAATAAGCGCGGTCACAATTGCCGCCAATGACCAAGCGAAAATCCTTGATGTAAAAAATGAAGCGTTAACAAAGCAACATTGTGAACGTTTTGAAAAACTTGCCAAGCTAATACGCAAAGGCAATATATCGGACGAAATGGGATTGTCCATTGAAGCCGAACTATTAAAGCTAAAATCATTGTTTGAACAATTCACAACGCCGGTTGAAGAAACCACGTTGCCGAAAAACGCGGTTGATGCTGACGAACCTTTTAATTATATGTTAAACCTTTTCCAAAAAATTTAATCATGGAAGAAAACACAAAAAATCAAATTGATTCGATTGCAAAAGAAATTGAATCGAAATTTGAAAACGTTGCGTCAACTAACAAAGACGAATTCAACGCGTTGACTGAAAAATTCAACGACTTGAATTCAAGAATTGACGCCCAAGAAGTAGCGACCAAAAAATTCAATGAAAGTCGTGAACCAAAATCATTCAAGAATACACTAACAAAAGCAATTTCCGAAGGTGCGATTGACGCCCTTAAAAACGGAAACGCCCGTTCAGCTAAATTCGAAATCAAAGCGGACATGACAACCGGTGCGGATTTTACCGGCGAAGTCATTCCAGCGGATAGAGTTGCGGGATATAAGTTTGACCCAACGCGTTCAACACACGTTCGTCAACTTATTCCAACGGGTTCAACTGCGTCTGACGTAGTTCGTTTTGTAAAGGAAAGCGGATATTCAAACGGCGCGGCGGCTAAAGCCGAAGGCGCAACACTTGGTCAATCGGATTTCGACATGACTGCGAGTGACGCGAATGTTCAAAAAATCGGAACTTACTTCAGAATTTCAGAAGAAATGCTTGCCGATACGCCACAACTTACAAGCTACCTTTCAGCGCGTGCGCCTGAAAAACTATTGGAAGTTGAAGACACACAAATTATAAGCGGAACCGGAGTTGCCCCACAATTAAGTGGTATCATCACCGATTCAGCTGACTTCGCGGCGGGTGGTTTTGCCAACGCTATCGAAAGCGCAAATGAATTTGACGTTTTGACTGTTGCAATGAATCAATTGTCACTTTCAAACTACCAAGCCAATTATATTATGATTAACCCAACGGACTTTCATAAAATCTTGTTGTTAAAAGATTCAAATAACAACTATTTGAAAGAACAATGGTATCAAGGTTTGGAACCAAGAATCAACGGCGTTCCCGTAGTTCTTTCAACTGCAATCACTTCCGACAAATATCTAATCGGAAACTTTAGCGTTGGAACACAACTTTGGGTTCGTGACAATGTTTCTGTTGAATTCTTCAGAGAAGACGGCACAAACGTTCGTGACGGTTTCGTGACTTGTCGTGTAATGGAAAGAGTTGCATTGACTAACTACCTACCAAACGCATTTGTAAACGGTGATTTCAGCGTTGACAAAGCCGCGCTTGAAACTGCTTAATAAGTAAGCAATTAGACCATAAAAGGGGCGCATTTGTGTCCCTTTTTTTTGTGCTTTATATTCGTATAAATGAAAAATTTTCTTTTTTTTTAAAATTTATTTGCAATTAATAGAATTATTTTATTATCTTTGACATATCAAACAATGAAACAAATGAATTTTTTATCTGACATTAAAATCAAAAAAGGTTTAAACGACAAAGAAATTAGAAACAAATTTGTCAATAACGTTCAACGAAGAATTACTGTAATTCACAAAGCAAAATTGCAAAACGAATTTTCTTATGATTTGTCTATTCTTTACAGAATGAAAAACGACCCTTCAAGATATATTGATACATTTGTTGAATTTGTATAAATTTAAAACAATGAAAAAAATTGAACAAATAATTTATGTCGGCGTTTACTCAATTGGTGTTGGCGCGTTGATTGTTGGATTCCTTGCGTTCGCCGCTTGGTTTGATACGATTGTATTATGACACTTATTCAGCAAATAAAAGAACAGTTGAAGGAATTGGAATCGAAATCGGATTTCATGACCGTACACGATAAAATATTTTTGTCAAGGGTTTCAAAGAAAATTGAAGACCTTGAACACCGCATTCGGCTAAAGTCGGATTTTTAATTTTCATTATTTTTCTATTTGGTTTTAATTGTTGAAAACCCGCTGAATGTTCAACGGGTTTTTTTTGTAATTTAGTTACAACCAACAAAAACAAATGAATGTCAACCAAAAAGGTTGTTTCGCTGAATACAAGTTTGCAACCGCCGCAATGGAATGCGGTTTGAATGTTTCAATGCCTTTGCTTGATTCTTCAAAATACGATTGCATTGTTGAACACGAAGGGCGTCTTTCAAAAGTTCAAATTAAAAACGCAAACAACCGGGTTCAATCGGAAATTAAAAAGGGGGTTTTCGTAAATTTGCGCCCGTCCGGAACGTTTTACAATAAAGATTTCGTTGACATTTTTGCAATTTATATTTTTGACGGTTTTTTTATTATTCCAAATAAAGAACAACGCGCCTTCAGGTTTATTCAAAGCGGAAAATATTCAAATTTTTTTAATAACTTTGCACCATTCTTCAATTAGTAGGATTTTTTCATTGTTTCATTAAGAAAAAGCGTCGAATTTGTTCGGCGTTTTTTTTTGTATTTTTGTTAAATAAAATAACAAATCATGAAAGTAAAAATGACAAAGCGCATCAAGCACGGTTCAAACTTGTTTGAAGTCGGTGAAATTTACACCGTCGGCGCAATCACTGGGCATTCATGGGTTTCAAAAGGTTACTGCGAAGAACACAAAGAAGAACCCAAACCCAAAGCAAAAAAAGCAAAGAAAGCGGAACCCAAAATTGAAGAATAATGCGACAAATTGAAATCGTATCGACAACGGGTTCGGAATTGATTACAACTTCAGACGTCAAAGACTACGTTCGTATTGACACGACCGCTGACGACACGTTGATTGACCGCATGATTGTCCAGGCGCGCATTTGGTGTGAAAACTACATTTCGCGCGACATAGTTGCAAAAGAACGCAAATATTACATGGACAAAGCCGAAGGATTTATTCAGATTCCTTTTGCGCCAGTTGCGACAATTGCAAGCGTGACCGTTCAGGGTCAAACGGCGGAATATCAAGAAAAAGGATTGAACAAAGAACAAATCATTTTGACAAGTGGTGTCAATCAAGTTTTGTCCGGTTCAAATACGCCCTTTGCAATGGAAGTTTTAATCACTTACACAACGGCGGGGTTGTCGGACGATTTAATAAAACAAGCACTTCTTCAAATGGTTTCAACTTATTATGACAACCGCGCTGACTTTGTTGAAGGCGGGCGCATATTAAGTGAAATTCCGACAAACGTGAAGTCAATTTTGGCGTCACAAAAACAAATGTTTGTATAATGCAAAGCGGTGATTTCAATTCGCGAATTAAGATTTTGCGCCTTGCTAAGACCGCGGACGGTTTTGGGGGGTTTACATCAACCGAATCAACTATTGCGACGGTTTGGTGCAATCAAGTCGAGAAACGCGGGGAAATCGAACAAGAAGGTGGATTGCGGCAACGCAAACTTGAAATTGAATTGCAATTCAGGAAAAAGACCGCCGACCAAATTTTGGATTCGGACATTTTGCAATTTGACGGTGCAAGCGAAAAAATGAGAATCAACGACCGAATTGATTCGGTTGAAGACTTTTTCACAACAATAAAAGCGACTGAAATATAATGGCAAAATTTCAATATTCACGTGTTTATGTTGACCCGGTTGATTTGAAAGAACTTGACCAAAAAATGAAACGTTTGTTTAAACTTTCAAAACAAGAATTGTCAAATGAAGTTGGCGGTTGGGGACTTACAACGCAACGCCTTGCAAAAGAACGTGTCCCGCGTGACACGGGTGATTTAATGAAATCAATCAAAGCACAACGTAAAGGTGACCAAGCCGTTGTTGAAGCTGGCATGAATTACGCGCCTTATGTTGAGTTTGGAACGGGACGAAGTGTTGATTTGTCCGAACTTGACGAACTTGAAATTCCGCAATCGTATGCGGCGCAATTCAAAGGCAAAGGAAACAAGGGTGTCAATTTGCCAGCGCGTCCTTATTTGTATAATTCAGCACGCCAAGCATTGCACGAAATGTTGTCAAACATGAATCGAAAAATTAAAAACATTGTCAAATGAAAGACCCAATTCGTTTTGTTCGCAAAGGAATCCTTGACGCCCTTGACGGAAATGTTCAATTGGATTCGGTTGACGTACCGGTTTATGGGCGCGTCCCTTCAAATGCGTCGTTTCCTTATATTCGCGTTTATTCACTTGAAACAAATGAGGTTGACAACAATCGTGATTCCTTCAATACCCAAGTCATTACACGAATCGAAGTCAATACGCGTTTTGATTCCGACACCGGGGGTGAACTTGATTGCAATATAATCACCGACAAAATTGCGCAAATCGTGCGGACACGTTCGGGTGGTTATGTTGATTTGGGTTCAAATGGTTTCAAAATATACACTTCAGAAATCGAATCAATATCGTATGTTGAAGACGACATGATTGACAAAACTTATTTTCGTTCAATTATGGAACTATCAAACCGCGTGTTTCAAATATGAGAAGAATTGACCAAATCATTGTTCATTGTACGGCAACACCCGCCGGACGTGAAACAAGTGTTGACGAAATAAGAAGTTGGCATTTAAAGCGGGGATTCTCTGACATTGGATATCATTTTGTCATTGGTCTTGACGGGTGCATTGAAGACGGGCGACCCATTGAAAAAATTGGCGCGCATTGCAAAGGAAAAAACCGTCATTCAATTGGCGTTTGTTACGTTGGCGGAATGGACAATAAAATGAAAAATTGGATTGACACCCGAACACCCGAACAATGTTTGGCACTTGAAGAACTACTTTGGCAACTGAAGGGAATGTTTCCGCATGCGGGAATATATGGACACAACAATTTTTCGACAAAGGCGTGTCCAAGTTTTGACGCCGTTGAAGAATACAAACACATCACAACCTAAAAAACCGCGCACAATGTCTAAAAAAAAGTCGTTCAAAGAAACGAAAGTCGGAAAATTTTTGAATCAAATTGGTTCAACCATTGGTTTGGGACTTGGTGATGTATTGCCGGATTCGGGCGTTTTGGGGGCTGTAAAGCGTTTAATTGAAAAAGATGACACGATGCCACAACCGGACAAACAAACCGCGCTGAAGATGTTGGAAATGGATTTGGTTGAAATGCAAGAAGTGACAAAGCGTTGGCAATCCGACATGTCAGCAACCGGAACTTGGCTGACAAAAAATGTTCGCCCTTTGACACTTGTGTTTTTTTCGCTTTCATACGTGACGGGTTGGTTTTTGGAATACCCTCTTGATTCAATCCAAGGTGTTTTGTCATTAATTGTTGGCGCTTACTTCGGAAGCCGTGGCATTGAAAAAGTCATGGGCAATAACCGTCACAAATAAAAAGTCAAATTGTAAATTCGTAAATTTGTAAAAATTTCGATTTCATGGCTTCACTTACTGACAAAAGAATCAAAAACACTTACGACGGACTTTTAAAAACAACCGACAATGACCCGCTTGGTGGGAGTTATAAACTAATCACCGACGGACTTGGAAATTCTTCAAATGTTTATTTAGGAACGGGCGGTGCGGTTGGAATTGGACAAACTACTCCAAGGGGGAAATTTGATGTTGACGGTGAAGTTTATGTCACAACGCCAAACGGAGTTGATGCTTTAAAAATATCAGATTCAAGCGTCAAAATTGGCGACTACGATGACGCGAACGGATATGCTTTTTTGCATTTAGATTCACAAGTTTTCAAATTCACAACCGATAGCGTTGAAGTGATGCGTATCACGTCAAGCGGCAACGTCGGTATTGGAACAACTTCGCCAAATAGTAAACTTGAGGTTGCGGGCATTGTTGGTAATTTTAAAACAACTGGTCATCAAATATTTCTTACTAGGAACGGAAACAATGAAATTTACGCCGTTGGCGCATCATCTGTTTTAGCACTTGGAACGAATAGTGCTGAAAAAATGCGCATTTCTTCAAATGGCAACATTGGAATCAACACGAACAACCCACAATCGAAACTTTCTGTTGATAGCGGTTCTAACGGAACTGCCGGCTTTATAAGCGTTGATTCCCAAGGTGCATCTAGATTAAAATTAGGTTATTCTTTTACAGCCGCACCGTCAGCAATAACGGCCGCGCAAATATACGCGGACAGCAGTGGCAATTTGGATATTTCTTCGCGCGGCAACAGTTCGTCCAAAATTCAATTTTATACTTCCAGCGGGGCAAGTCCAGCTGAACGAATGCGAATCGATTCTTCCGGAAATGTCGGTATCGGCACGACTTCGCCAACTTCAAATTTACACGTTAGAGGTGACAATCCAGTTATAAATATAAATGATTCAAACAATACATCAAGATACGCGTGTTTAGCTTTTTCAACCGCTGGCGGTTCTTGGAGAATTTCAAGCGGAGATTCAACAACCGGGACATCATCAAATTTGTTCATCACAAGGGGGGCAGACGGAACTTCAAATCGGTTTGTTTTTGACCGTGATTTATACCGTTTTGGTGTTTATGATAATACAAACACATTAAAAGCCGTCATTCGGGCAAACGGCAATTCATATTTTGCTGGCGGTGACCTTGGCGTCGGAACAACTTCGCCAAGCAATAAATTGGAAGTGGTTGGTTCATATTCATCAACACCATTAAAAATTTTAAGGCATGGCGATTATGGGAATGTTATTAATTTAGGAAGAAACGGAGTAAGTGAAACGGCACATATTGGTTACCCTTCAGACGCAACAATTAATTTTTCAACCGCTGGAACAGAACGAATGCGCATTGATTCTTCCGGAAACGTTGGGATAGGAACGACTTCGCTAAGTTCACCTTTGACAGTTAAGTCAAATTCAACAAGTTCTGGAAATTCAGGATTACGAATTGAAGCAAATGGCAGTACAGATGCTATTGTATTAATAGGCGAAAAAAGTGGCAATAAAGCAAGATTCCACATGTACAATGCCGGTGTCGAAAAAATTGCATTTTATACCGACGGAACTGACAATCATATTTCAGAGGGCAACGTCGGTATCGGAACGACTACGCCTTCATTTAAACTTGACGTTTCAGGTGACGGAATAAGAAACATTCGGTCAACCGCTGGTTGGGCGGGTTGGTTTCAAAACAATGCAAGTTCAAGCGGTGTTATAATAACTGCGGGCGTTGATTCAGGTGATGCGCCTTTGCTTATAAGAAAACAAGATACAACTGAAATATTTAGCGTAAGAGGAAACGGTACATCGTATTTTCAAAACGGCAACGTCGGGATTGGAACAACTTCGCCGGGTGCTAAACTTGAAGTGAGAACTGGTAGCGGAAAGCAATTAAGATTGTCAACTGGTGCAACAACATATTGGGAATTAGGAAGGTCAACTTCAACTGGACATTTTGAAATTACAGAAGACAGCGGCGACACTTATTTTTTAATTAATAAAGACAACGGTAAAGTTGGAATTGGTACTGTTAATCCTAGCGAACAACTGCATGTTACTGGCGCAAGCACTACAAAAGTGCAAATATCTAGCACGTCTACCACGGGCATATCTGGTGTTCATTTTGGTGACCCTGATGATGTGAATATGGGTCGGGTTCAGTATGAACACATGACAGACCACATGGGTATTTTCACGAACAATGCTGAACGAATTAGAATCGATTCAAGCGGCAACGTCGGTATTGGCGGCACTACATTAACCGGGTGGGCAAATAAACAAGTTGTTCTTGACGGTGGTTCAAATGCTTCCGCCGCTTTTGTAATGGTAAACAACACCACGGGAAGAACAGGAACTGACGGTTCTGTAATTACTTTGTCAGGTTCCGATATGTATTTGATTCAAAGAGAATCAGCAAATATGATATTTCGTACTGCTAACGCCGAAAGAATGCGCATCGATTCAAGCGGAAAAATCGGAATCGGCACGACTTCGCCTGGTGGGAAACTTGATGTTGCGGGGAATACAGATGCAAGAGTAATTTTAGGAAGGGCAAAATTTGACAATTACGTTTCAGATTATTTGTATTTATCGCATTTTGACCAAGGTTCTGCGACAAACTACGCTTTGAATCAATCGCCGGCTGGCAGCACTTCAATAAACGCGCCAACTGGTCAAAATGTTGCTTTAAAAATTAACAATAGTGCAAAATTGCATATTCAAGGAACCACGGGCAACGTCGGTATTGGAACAACTTCGCCGACATATTTACTTCATGTTGCTGGTTCTGCAAATATTGAAAACGATTTGACTTTTGGAATTGGCGGATTTTTAGGAACAAGCACATCAAATTTCACGATGTTTTCTTTGGGTGACTTAATTTATAATGCCGATAGTAACAACAATGGTGACAGTAATCATATCTTTAAAGAATCCGGCAATGAATTAATGAGAATCAATTCGTCAGGCAACGTCGGGATTGGCACGACTTCGCCACAAGCAAAACTTGAAGTTGGCAATTGTGATTCAAGTGGAAATGTTGGTGATGGTAACATTGCGGTAAAAACGAATTCAAACAACACTGCAATTGTAATTCAAGAATCGTCGGGCGCTGAACAATGGGGAATTGGTGTGAATGTTGACGGTGATTTGATTTTCACGGATTCAGGAACTGAAAGAATACGATTTGACGACGGGACTGGAAATGTTGGAATTGGAACAAGTTCGCCCGCTAAAAAGCTGACTGTTTCAGCAAGTGACGATGTTGTAATTCGAATTAATTCAACTAAAAACGGAACATGGACGTCAGGTGATTCTTTGGGTGCGGTTGAATTTTTTGGCAATGACGCATCAGGGGGTCAACAAGCGGGAATAAAAGGAAAAATCGATGTTGTTTCATACAATGAATTTGGTGCGGCATTTGATATGAAATTTTTTACTTCAAACGGAAGTGCAGACCCAACAACTGAAAATTTTAAAATTGCGTATGACGGCGGTATTTTTGCACCGGCTTTATCTGGGGGTACATCAATTTCAAACCCCATGATAAGATACAACACATCTACAAAGGAATTTTATTATCAAAGTTCGTCTTTGAGGTATAAAGAAGAAGTTGAAAATCTTGATAGTCAGATTGACAAGTTGATGAACCTTCGAACTGTAAAATTTAAAATCAAAGACACAAATGAAAATGCAATTGGATTAATTGCTGAAGAAGTTGTTGAAGTTATTCCTGAACTAACATTTAAAAATAAAGTTGAAGGTTTTGACGAACCGCAAATTGAAGGGGTTTCTTACGGTGATTTGCCTACATATTTATTGAAAGCAATACAAGAACAACAAGAAATGATAAACGAATTGAAGACAGAAATACAAACTTTAAAATCACAAATAAATTTATAAAAAATGGCAAATACTTATTTTTGGGTCATTGGTGACCTCGAAGCAAAAATCGAAAGCGACGGCATGCAAAACGTCATTGAAACTATTCATTGGCGACTGCAAGCAATCGACAAAAATGAAAATGTTGCGGATGTTTACGGTTCAATCGGACTTGAATCGCCTGAAGCGGAATCATTCATTGAATTTGATTCATTAGCACAATCCGACGTTGAAGGTTGGCTTGAAGCAAATCTTGATGTTGATTCATTAAAAGCGGGACTTGATTCCCAGCTTGAACTTATTGCAAACCCGACACATGTCAGCTTGCAATTATCTTAATTATTAATTTTTAAATTTTTATATCATGGGAAAAAAAGAAAAAACCCCCATTATGATTGACGACCAAGAATATTTTTTCGAGGATTTAACAGATGAACAAAAAGCACACGTCAATCACATTGCGGATTTAGACCGCAAAATTGTAAATTCAAAGTTTAACTTGGAACAACTTGAATTCGGCAAACAAGCGTTTGTGACCGCTTTAAAGGAATTGTTGTAATATGAATCCAATCAACGGAACAACTTTTTTGTTGTACAAAGGCGACATCGCGGTTGGTCACACAACGGGTGTTGCCTTGACGTTGGACGTTGACCTTGTTGAAAGCACAAACAAAGATTCACTTGGGTTTCAAGAACTATTGCCCGGCGTTCGTTCGGGTCAACTTACTGCAACGGGTTTCACTAATTATGACGACGCCGTAAACTTTGAAGAACTTTCAGACATGGTATTGACGCGCACCCGCGCTGAATTCTTTTTGTCACAAGCTACGGGCGCACAAGGGATTGTTTTTCAGGGCGAAGGATTTGTCACAAGCGTTGAAGAAGTTGCGGAAATGGAAGCCGTGACGTCGTTTGACCTTGAAATCACCGTGACCGGTCTTTATTCAATTATCGACGAAACTGACGGTGAAATTTGGAACTACGCAAATGACATTTGGAATCAAGTTGACGTAAATTGGAACTTAGTTTGACAATTTTAAAATACGTATATTTGTATAAAATTTTAAAACTATGGCGACTTCAGGAATTTTCAATGGCACTGACCTAATTGTCAAACTCGATACAAACGGCGGTACACTTGCGAAAGTTGGTCACACGACTTCATGTTCAATTTCACTTTCAAATGATTTACCCGAAGCCACAACCAAAGATTCCGGCGGATTTGCCGAACATATTGCGGGTGTGATTTCCGGTGAAGTTTCATTTGACGGTTTGGTTGTTTACGATGAATCGGGTTCACCAACACCAAAAAACGCAATTGACCTTGCTGACTTTATAATTGCACGAACTAAACTTGACGTTTCATTTGGAACTGAAGAAACTGGCGACGCGGTTTATTCCGCCGACGGATTCTTGTCAAGTGTTGAAATTTCGGCGGAAATGGAAAGTCCCGTTTCTTATTCGGGTTCAATTACATTGACCGGCGCAATTGGAAAAACGACAAATTAAAAAATAACGTAAAAGGGGATTATAATGGCAAACAGAAAAAGGGGGTTTTACGCCGTGAAACTTGGTGGGAAAAACCGCACGTTGCATTTTAGCATGAATTTTTGGTCAAACTTGACCGAAGTCCTTAAAATCAAATTGCATGAAATTGGCAAAATTTTTGATGACGGGGTTTCGTTGAACATGATTCGCGCAATTGTTTATTCGGCTATTTTAGCAAATGAACAAGAACAAGGCAATGAAGTTGATTTTAATATTTATCAAGTTGGGGCATGGCTTGATGATTTAGACCCTGAACAACTGGAGGGGGTTGTTGCAGCAATGACCGAATCAAAAATACTTGGAAATGACCTTAATGTTGGCATAAAACGCAACGTCAAAAAATCCACGAAAGCGTCGGGAAAGTAAAAACCCGGCTGACCTGGGACGATTTATTTGATTACTACATTGGTCAAGTCGGGATTTCGCCAAATGATTTTTGGCAATATACATGGAAGGAAAATCAATTGATTGGTGAATCACACAACATAAAACAAAATTTAGAATGGGAACGAACGCGTTATGTTGCAACAATGCTTTACAACATTAATTGTTCAAAACGGGCGCAAATGATTACACCCGACAAACTTTTCCCATTGCCACAAGACGTTTATCTGGAACGTGGAAAACCAAAGTCAGAACCAAAACAAGCAATGGAATTTTTGAAACGTGTTGAACAATTAAAGGAAAAAAATCAGTCAAATAAATGACCTTTTTTTTGTTTTATATTAAATTGAAAAAACATTTTCAAAATTAAAAAAACATTTAAATTTATACGAAGGAAAATTGCGCGTATTTAACGAACTATTTTTTTTAATATATATATATGCCAAAAGGGTCAAATGCGCTTAAAACGCACGAAAACCGCTTTAAAATGTATTTTGTCCTTTTTTAAAAAAACACGTTTTTTAGTATAAAAACGACGTGAATTCCTACAAAAAAACACCGCAATAAATTTCGTATTTTTGTGGAAAACTTATCCATGTCAAACACATTGAAAGTCGTCTTGACGGGCGATGCGTCACAATTAAATTCCGCACTTACTAAGACAAGCGCACGTTTAAAATCTTTTGGAACTAAGGCGCAAGCAATCGGGTCTAAACTTTCAAAAAGTTTGACGTTGCCCCTTACTTTGGCGGGCGGTGCGGGAATTAAACTTGCCGCCGACTTTGACAAGTCAATGACAAAGATTGAATCCCTTGTTGGGATTGCGGGTGAAGAAGTTGCCAAAATGGGGGAAACCGCCAAACAAATGGCAACCGACACCGGGCGTTCAGCATCTGAAGCCGCCGACGCATTGTTTTTTATTACGTCCGCCGGTTTGGAAGGTGAACAAGCGATGAACGTTTTGAACGCATCTTTGCAAGCCGCCGCGGTTGGACTTGGTGACACCGCAACTGTTGCCGACCTTGCAACGTCCGCAATGAATGCTTACGGTGCGGACACATTGGGGGCATCGGACGCAACCGACGTTTTGGTTGCCGCCGTTCGTGAAGGTAAACTTGAATCATCTGAACTAGCTGGCGCAATGGGTTCAGTTTTACCTATTGCATCAAACATGGGTGTTTCATTTAATGAAGTGGGTGCGGCATTTGCGGCAATGTCCCGAACGGGTACGAACGCCGCGGTTGCATCAACACAATTGCGTGGAATTCTCAATGGCTTATTGAAACCAACGAAAGACGCTGAAGACGCACTTGCGGGAATGGGACTGTCGTCGGCGGGACTTCGACAATCTTTGAAAGAAGACGGACTTTTGGCAACCCTTGAAATTTTAAAATCAAACTTTGAAGGAAATGACCAAGCCGCTGCGCGTGTATTTGGAAACGTTCGCGCATTGTCCGGTGTCATGGATTTGTTGGGTGCGGGGGTTGATTCAACGCGTGAAATCTTTGCGGAAATGAACAATGTTCAGGGCGCAACGGCAACCGCATTTGAAAGAACTTCGGAATCCGCATCATTCAAACTTGACAAAGCAATGGTTGCGGTTCGCAATTCATTGACCGAAGTTGGTTCGGTTTTATTGACTGCGCTTGTTCCAACCATTCAAAGTTTCACAAATTTCATTACGAATCTAACTGAAAAATTTAACAGTTTAGACGAATCAACAAAAAGAACAATTTTAACAATTGCGGGAATTGCCGCCGCGGCGGGTCCAGTAATTATTTTCATTGGAAAAATTGCAACCGGATTTGGTTCTATTCTTTCAATACTTCCAGGCGTTACCGTTGCGTTTAAAGTTTTGACAACAACAATGTTAGCAAATCCAATTTTAGCGGTTGCCGCGGGTGTTACTGCTTTGGGGTTGGCATTGTCAAGGTATTCTAAAAATCAAAAAGATGCGCGACGTGAAGCAATGACGTCGGGCAAAAGTATTCAACAATTGAATCAAATAATTGCTGAAGAAGAACAAAAATTGATTGATATTTCAAATTCCAAAATAAAAAACAAAAATCAAGAATACAGAAAAATAAAAAGAAGAATTGCAATATATCAAGAAGAAGTCAACACCCTTAAAAGTGTTGAACAAACACAACAAGACGAAAATAATACGGTTGAAGAATTTAACGACATACTTGAAAAAAACACACAATTACTTTCAGAAAATACAACTGAAATTTCAAACAATCAAGCACAACGCGCAAAAGTAACTTCAGTCACCGCTATTGATGATTCCGGCGGAATAACATCAAAAGGAATCATGAGTGGTTTGGGTGAAGACACAAGCACGTTGTCGCCAATTGGATTTCAAGGAATGTCGGAATTTGAAACATCAATGACCGATTCAATGATTGAATCGTCAAATCAACGAATGATTCAAAGAAACAATGAAGCTACAAACGCCGCGCAAAATGCTGAGAAAATAAAAGCGTCAATGGAACGAACCGCCGCAATCAATGACCAATTAGGTGCGGCAATGATTGGTGGATTTGCCGCAATTGGTGAAGGATTTGCAAGCATGGCGGGCGATTCGGAAACCGCAATGGGTTCATTTTTGTCAACATTAATTCAAGGTGCATTGCAATTCATTGCGGTCAACCTTGCACAATCTATGTCGTTAGGTGTTACCGCCGCCGCACAATCCGCCGCCGCCGCCGGTCCATTTGCCGCGTTCGTGCTTCCGGCACTTATTGCCGGGGCAACTGCCGCGATTGGTGGGGCATTTAAAAAGATTCCAAAGTTTGCAAACGGTGGTATTGTTTCAACACCAACCCTTGGAATGTTTGGTGAATATGCGGGCGCACGTCAAAATCCTGAAGTTGTTGCACCGCTAGACCGATTGACATCAATGATTCAACCAAGGGGCGCGCAACAAGTTGACGTTGGCGGTTCATTCCAATTGCGGGGTCAAGACCTTGTCGTTGCATTGCAACGCGCCGAAACAAATCGTGGACGTATAAAATAAAAAAATGGCTTACGGGGTTAAATATAGACTTGAATTTTCCGACGTTTTGGGAAATGGGAAAAAAATTGAAATTTTAAAAAACAATTATTCGGGTACGGTGTTGCCACTTATTGGAACCGGCGACCCGGTTTCGATTAAGTGGGACGGCGACGACGACTTTTATTCGCCAATCATTGGTTCAACTTGTACAATAAATTTATTTGTGACAAACGAGGTTCAATACGAAAATTTTTATGCGTTTGACGAAGAAGAATTTCAAGTCAAAATTTTTTACAAAGACGCGTCAAACAATTATCAACTTTACTGGGCGGGATTCATTGTAACCGATTCATACAAACAAGCATTAATGTCACCGCCGTATCAAATAAGTTTGCAAGCAAATGACGGTTTGGGACTTTTGGAAACAAAATTTGTTGGGATTGACAACAATGACGTTTTTGACATAACCCACACAAACACAACAACACTTGCACAAAATTTGATTACAAATTGCATTTCAAAAACAAATCTTGGATTGAACGTTTATTTTTCAACGGGCGTTCGTGTTGGAAATCAATTGACGGCGTATGTCGAAAACACAACTTTGTTTGGATTCGGTTCGGCAAAATATAATGAAAAATTAAAAGTACACAATTGCAAAAAGTATTTGACAAACGTTTTGCGAACTTTAAATTGTAGAATTTTTCAAGCACTTGGAAATTGGTACATTGTATCAAATTCCGATTACATGGACAATGATTTTTTTGAAGATATTTTTGACGGTACTATTCAACAAGAAGTCAGAGATGAAGACACAAAGCGTTTGCAAACTGAACTTGACGAACGTCCTGAATTTAGAATTTACAATAATTCAGCCGTAAATACTTCAGACATTGAACTTGACGTTTTTTTAAAAACAAAAACAGATTTGACGCCCCTTGATAATGATTTGACGGTTGAATATATTCCGCCGGCGAAAATTGTTGAAGACAATATCAAACAAGATTCTTTAAATAATTTTATTAAAATCGGAAATTTAGACCCAACTTTTGAATTGCCAACAAATGAATGGACAATTGTTTCAAATCGCGGTACAATTGGCGAATTTGATTTTGTTTCTTCAGGTTTAAAATCATTTAAAACAACACAAAACACATCTAATCAATCAACATTTACAGAAATGTTGAAATCAAACGGCGCGTCAATTAGCGGTGTCGGTGAAAATGATGATGTTAAATTTAAAGGGACATTTTATTTTGACGGCACTACAAACGCGGCGGTTTTTAATTATGACATAAAACGAACGCATGGTTCGACGGTTAAATATTGGAATTCTACAAACGACAATTGGAATAATACAACACAAAATAATTTGATAAAAATTGAAAGCGACAATGAATTCCAATCATTTAGCGAAAATATGACAATGGACGTGACTTCAAGTGTTTTTCAATTTGAAATAATTATTTATTTGCCGTATGCCGTTTCAGGTTCAACAATGTCTGGTTTTTATATTGACGATTTAAGGGTTGAAAGAGAATTTGACGCATTCAAAGACGTGACTTATTCACAAAACAGAACCGTAAATTCAAATAAAATTGACGCCGATTATCAAATTGTCGGAAATCCAAATACAACTTATTTAAGACGCGCACAAGCGCAAAACGTTCAAACAAGTCCAATTGCAACAACGCAACAAAAAATCAATGATTATCGAACCCATTTGACAAGGTACGAAGGGACGTTTTATAACAATAATAAAACGCCGGTTTCATTACGAAATAAAATTTGGATTGACTTTGCAAAGGTTTTTATTCAATACCCTTCGCAACAAACTGGCGGACAAGAAACAAACAGAATTTACACGTTTGATTCGGTTTCTGACATTAGTGTTGGGGATTATGTTACTGGCGGAACGGGACAAAGTAAAATCACAACCGACATTCAAGTCACACAAGTTGTGACCGGTTCACCAAATTACATTGTCCTTGATACCGATTTACAAATAACACCTTCAGCTGATGACGTTTTCGCAATTACTGAACAATCATTTGTGAACTTTCCGATTTCAAATGAATATCCAACACACGAACCCGTTTCGTGCATTATTGATTCAATGGAATACAACGTCAAAGCAAACACCGTTTCGGTTGTCATGCACGTCCCAAATCAGGGTGAAGACGTACAAGCAACACTAAGGCAATCAACGCAATAAAACGTCCCTTCCCTTGTTTGCTGAACCCCCAATTTCATTTTGAATGCGGGGGTTTTTTTTAAAATATATTTTTTTATTTAAAAATAATTTTTGTAAATTCGCTTTGATTATGAACAAAAAAGAAATCACAATCACACTTTCGCGAAACGAAATCGCCGAAGTGTTGTCAACTTTCCGAACTGCAAAATCGCAATTCGATTTTTGGCATGAAAGTCAAGAATTGACATTTCAAAAATTAAACACTATCATTCAAAATTTTGAAAACATGAATGGAATATTTGAATGGCATTTCAAACAAGAATTGCAACGCTTAAAAATAAAACGTTTTGACGTGTGCAAAATTCTTGATTGTACAATGCCAACGCTTAAAAGTCGTGTCGAAAATCCCGGTTCGATTACGATTAACGAAATGAACAAATTGGTCAACGCGGGATTTGACCGTCTAATTTTTTTGAACAATGAAGAAAATCAACATCAAGGGGAAAGAGTACATTCCAGTCAATGAACGATTGATTCACTTTAATAATCAACCACAATTCAAAGGTTGGTCAATAAACGAATCAGTTGTTTCAATAGACGAAAAAGAAGGAATTTTCAAAGTTACAATTGTAGATGACAACGGCGCGGAAAAAGCGTCGGCGCATTCGCAAGAATACCGCGACAGTTCTTATATAAATAAAACGTCATTTGTTGAAAATGGTTTTACGTCCGCACTTGGACGTGCGCTTGGTTATTTAGGAATCGGAATTGACACGTCTATTGCGTCGGCTGAAGAAGTCGCAAACGCGGTCAAGAATCAATCCAAACAAACCAAGCCGCAAGCAAAACCAAAACTTTCAAATGTTCAGTTGGAAAAAACTTTGAATGGGACACCACACCAAGCGAAAAAGGTGTTCGAAAAATTCGAAGTCAGCGCGCAACAACGCGAAAAAATCGTGCAAAAATTTAGCGCGTAAATATTTATTTTTAACATTAATTTTTAATTTTTTAACATGGAAAACACAAAAACGCTTGTTAACGGTTTAATCGTCAAGCAAAATCCAAGCCGACCGGACTTTGTCATTGGTTCGCTTTCATTTAAGATTGAAGACTTCGCGAAATTCGTGAAAGAACATAGCAAAAACGGTTGGTTGAATGTTGACCTTCTTACGTCAAAAGCGGGCAAACCTTACGCCGCTTTGAATACGTGGGAACCAAGTTCAAAATCGGAAGGTTTTGAAACGGTTGAAAGCAACCAAGTTGTCAAAGGAAACAACGACGATTTGCCGTTTTAATTTAGCAATCAAAGGGAACGCCCCCCGGTCATTCGGGGGGTTTTAAATTTATAACAATGAAGAAAATCAAAGACACAAACGAAGTTTATCATTCAAGCGACGCAATAAGCGCGTCGGGACTGAAATACATATATCAAAATTCAGTTCAAAAATTTTTACAACGCCAAGCATTTTCGTCAAAGGCAATGAACCTTGGTTCGGCGGTACATGCGGCAATGTTAGAACCGGCGGAATACATCAACGACTTTCATGTCATGCCAAAGATTGACGGGCGCACAAAAGCCGGCAAAGAAGAAAAAGCAAAACATGAAGAATTGTCAAAGGGCAAAATACTTTTGACCGCCGACGAAAACGAAATTGTTTCAAGTATTTCGGGCAATTACAATCAACATGAATTGGCGCGAAAGTATTGCACCGGGGAAATTGAAATATCACACTACAAAAAGCACGAAGGTGTTAACGTTCGCATTCGCCCTGACGTTGTAAACTACAAAGAAGGGTTTATTTCAGATGTCAAGACATGTCAAGATAATTCACCAAAATCATTTCGTCGTGACGTGTACAAATTTTCCTACCCAATCCAGGGGGTGTTTTATTCGGAAATGTTGGGGATTGACCCGTCCGAATTCCGATTCATTGCCGTACAAACCAAACACCCGTTTTCTGTTGAAGTTTACGCAATGAGTGAACAAATGATTGAATACGGTCGCGAAGGTTGGAAACAAGCGTTTCATGATTGGAAGTTTTATAATGAAACCGGAATTGCACTTGGACATCAAACGCCCGAAGTCAAAGACGACGGCACTTTAATTTTATAACAATGGAAACGCATAAACTAATTAAAAGAAGAATCAATGATTTTTTTGACATTGATATTGATAAGCCGACAAGAATTGAAAAATATGTTGAAGCGCGTATGATTTATTATTGGCTTTGTTACTATTTTACAAACATGAACTTGTCTAGGATTGCAAAGACGGTCAACAAGAATCATGCAACCGTTTTGCATGGGATTCGAAACTTTCCAATCTTTATGGAAACTGACAAGGAGTTCAAAGAAAAATTTCTTGCGATTTACGAAACATTAAAAAATGACGTTCAAAAAAAGACCGAACAAATGTCACTTCAGGAATTGACGTTTAGGTACAATCAACTTTTAATGGAAAACGGAAAGTTGAAACAAACAATAAAAAATTTACAAAATTAAAATGTTTTTGTTTAATTTTGATAAAACAAACAACTTGAAAGGTTTCAAAAAATTTTTAGGTGAAGAAGACAAACTTCAACGAAGTGTTGTCACATATTTAAACTGGGAATATCCTGAAGCAATTTTTACACACGTTCCGAATGAAGGCAAAAGAACACCGTTTGAAAGGTTTAAATTTAAACACCTTGGTTCAAAAGCCGGCGTCCCGGACTTAATGATATTCAACACAAATTGTGATTACAACGGACTTGCAATTGAATTAAAAGTCGGACGCAACAAACCGACTGAAATGCAAATTCAATGGTTGGAGTGGTTGAATCAATGCGGCTGGGAAACGCATGTTTTGTACAATTTTGACGACGTCAAAAGTGTTTTGGATTTGTACTTTTTCAAGGTTAAAAACATTTAAAATGAAATATCGAAACGTTTACTTTGACGAATCAAATCAAAAAATACGTTGGACGCAAAGCGCGCCAGAGGGTTTTGTATTCAATTATGAATACGTCGGAAAAATGACCCGTGTTGAATTTGATTTATTGATTGAAGTCCTTTGGGATTTATACGAAAATGACATCATACCTTTTGAAATGATATTTTCAAAATTCAGCGAAATAAGAACGTTTTGCGATAAGGTGAAGGAAATTATTGACGACCTTCAGGAAGAATAAAAGAAACAACGAAACAATGAAATTCAACATGATATTCAAACCAAAGCGGTTTGATATATTCACACCCGTCCCGACTTCAGTTTTTCGGATTCAAGGTATTTCCCTTGGGGCGGTTGGTTTGTATTGTTATTTGCTATCACATGACAACGACAAGCCGGTGACCATTTCATTTTGTGCAAACAATTTTAAGGAAGGCAAAGACGCTATTCGCGCCCGTCTGAAGGAACTTGAAACCTTTGGTTTGGTGCGCCTTGAAACTGTAAAAAATGAAGGCGTTTTTCGTGGTTATAACTATCATTTAATTGACCCCACCGCGTCGGAAAATCCGACACCCCGCGTTGGATTAGCCGCAACGGAAAATCCGACACAAAGAAAATATAATGACAATAAAGATATCTATCATGATAATATAAATAATAATATAATAAATAAATATATTCCTCAAAATCCAAAAACGAAAGAATTTCCGCCGCATATTAAAAAAGCGTTTCCGCATTTTGTTGAATTGTTTCCAAATCGAAATCAACCCAAAACCAAGGCGCAAAAAGAAAAATGGCTGGATTGCCTTGACAAAATCGAACGCATTGACAAATATAACCTTCGGGACATTTATGCCGTTTGCAAGCAATTGCGTCAAGATGATTTTTGGCAAAACGTGTTTCTAAGCATTTTAAAGCTGCGTAATAACGACAAAAACGGCGTGAAGTATGTTGACCGCTTTATGTCACAAAACGCGCTA
>Ga0181407_1000172_pt1 | contig 21910 bp, 20 predicted proteins | sample 30SPOviralmetaG_FD_130136 | JGI IMG/M metagenome (GOLD analysis project Ga0181407, IMG submission 130136) | Marine viral communities from the oligotrophic San Pedro Time Series (SPOT) site, San Pedro Channel, CA, USA - 30 SPOT_SRF_2012-01-26 | ecosystem: Environmental > Aquatic > Marine > Strait...
CTATTATTTCATGTTTACTTGAAGACAAGTAAAACGAACCTGGTTTTATTTCAAAACCATATAAACCAGAAGGTATAGATAATATGTTTGCTTTTTGATAAAGATTTCTTGGTTGTTCTAAATAATTAATAGGACCCATTTTGTCTCCTACTGATTTTTTAAAATTTCTATAAAAAAGATGATCTATTTGGTAATATTTAATTACATTTTTAGTGTCTCCCCCATAAATAGCACTTGCTGAACTATAAAGAGAAATTGATTCTGAAGTCCAACTAGAATTAAACCATGTTAATGAATTTGAAGCAGCTGAAGCTGAGGTAAAGTCATATTGTTTGTGGGCATTAAAAGGAATTAGTGCCTTGTCTTGTGCTGTAAATTTTTTAAAGACTGTACCCATTGTTTAAGGATATTTAAAAGTCTAATTTTACCCTTACGAGTGCTTCTTTAGTAAAATCTTTTGCAATTGGTTGGCTTAATTTTGCAACTGCTAATAAATCATTTGCATCGTTGTATAATCCTACTGTTGTTATAAACACTTTTGGGTTCATTCTCATTGAAGAAAATAAAATTGTTCCTTTACTACTTCCACTAGTAAATGATGGGTTATTAGTATAATTAAATTCTGAGTTTTTAGCTCTTACAAAATAAAATTGTGAGTTTATATCTTCTTCTGTGTCAATAATAAAATGGTTAGAGGAAGAAATACATTGATACATTCCAATATTATTAAGATCATAGTTTGTACTTAATCCTGGATTATTATTTGGGAAATCTTTTCCATGTGAAAATGTAGCACCATTTCCAGTTTTAGCGGCAAACATATCTCCATTTAATATAAGAAGACCAGCATGTGGATAAAACTGTCCATAAGATGAACTTCCACCTTTTTGGTTAATTGTTGAACCTGACATAATACCGTTTGAACCAGACACAATATTATAATAACCCCCTAAATTTGTTCCTGCGTAGTTAGGATTATTTGCAGTAGCTCCTCTACTAACACTATCATCTGTTAATTTTATATTACTGTCTGTAGGGGTGTCTATGTTAGCTCCTGAAATAATTAAAGATAAAGATCCTGCTGATAATTTTTGTTTATAATTTGCTCTATTTATATTAATTACATAAATGCTGTCTGGTGTGTGAGTACCAAAAGTAAAATTTTGTGTTTCATCTTGAAAAACTAATTGTCTATATTGGTTATAATTTACTCTTGTAGCACTCATACCAAAAGATCCTGTGTCATTAGTAAAATCAGGAGATCCTGATCCGTGTCTGTGACCATATGCTAATGAATACTGTACTGCTGATGCATTAGAAGTACTAACTGCATTATGTGCGTCTATATAAAAATGTATTGATCCTGTTGGAGATGTTACTGATGCTGACAATAATGAAGATGTAAAATTTGTATCTAAATTGTTGTCATTAGTAGACCACGTTGATGTAACTATTGGAGCTGGATTTTGTAATATTACTATATCGTTTGCTTCGTCAAATCTGGTTAAACTCATTTGTTTTTATTTTAAGTTGTTGTTGAATTTACAGTAAATGGAATTGTTATTCTTGCTCCTGTATTTATTCCTTCAATTATTAAACTTGTTGTTAATGATGGTAATTCTGTGCTAAATAAAGCATTATTAGTTGTTGATTGAATTGTAAATGTTCTACCTACTACTGTTTCAGCTGTAGCTGTATTAGAAATAGTATTTATTGTTTGTTGATTTACAGTTGGTTGAGCTGTATTTCTTCTTCTTGCTGCTGCTCTACTGTTAGATTTAGCTGATGCTCCTGTTGCTTGAACATATTCTCTTAATCTGTTGTCTACAATAGTAAATCTATATCCTCTTGATTCTGTGCCTGCTTGATTATTACCGTTAATGTTAAATGTTCTAGGTTTTATACTTTGAACAGCTCCTTGAGCTAATTCTATACCTGTTTGGTTAGCAACTTGAATATATGGTATTGCTGATGTTCCACGAGCTAAAGTAATTAATTTTGATTGCATCATGTTACCCCCATCTGGAATAGCTTCAATTAAAGGCATGTTTTCAATTGCTTCAGCTGAATATTGAGTTCCATTTGGGTGATTTTCATTAAATAAAGTATAATCTATTTCACTGTCTCCTAATGCAAATTGTGTTATTTCAAATGATCCGTCATTTCTAGCTAAAAGTTCTCTTCCTTTTTTGGTTAAAATTGCGTCTACTGTAATACTGGTTTTGTCTAAATATCCCATTGTTTTTGTTGTTTATTATAAATATAATGTTTTTTAAAAAATGTTAATTATTCAATAATGGTCCTTGTAAGTCCTCCAGGAGCAACATCTATCATTCCTCCTCTTTGTAAATATAATTCTAAATTTCTTTTTACTTTTGGATGAGTATGGTCAGGAATAATTACTATTCCTTTTGTTCCTATACCATCAAATAATTCTTCGTCTTTATTTATGTTAGCTATTATAGTATGATCTTTATCTAAAAACGAAATTTGATAATCAAGTGAAGCTGTTCCTTGAGCATTAAGATATCCACCATAATAATTATCTGCTGTCATAGATCCTGATATAGATTTTCTGTAATTAGGGTTACTAGATGTAATACTTTGTCTATGACCTACAGGACCTAATGCTCCCCCTTGCATAAAAACTCTACCATCTTCTATATGGGATATATTTACTCCTCTTTGTAAATATGTACCATTAGATTGTTCACCTACTGCTGTACACCCTTCAAAAGCTCGGTCCTCTGAGGCAAATTGTAAACTTTCTTCTAATGTTATTGCTGGACTACCTGTGTATTGTAAGTAAGCTGTGTCAAATTCATCTTCAAAAGTATCTATTGTAGGCATAAATCTACCATCTCCTGCTGACTTAAATGTTATTTCATGTGTTTGGGGTAAAAAGGAATGACAATGATCTCCAATGTCTAATGATGTTTGGTTTTGATCTACTTCAAAGGTTCCTATGCTTCTTTCATCATTTGCACTTTCATTGTATGAATAATTTCCTGGACTTCCACTTCCACTTACACTAATACTAAAATCTTTTACTCCATGTAAAAAAGTAACATGTATTTCTGTTTTGTCTTCTTCAGGTATAGTTGTGTCGTTTACATTAGCCTTTAAATGATCTAACATGTTTATCCCAATAAATCTACTTGCTCTTCCTAAATCAGAATTAGAAATACGTTCTGCGTTTGTACTTCCTATGTTAAAATCATTATCAATAAGACCAAATCCCCCACTGTAGAATTGTCTTGTATATTTATTACTTATAATAGATGAAGAAACAAATGAAGGGCCCATATGTCCTAATGTAAATAAATCTCCTTCTGTAGGGTGTTCTACACTACTATCTGCAAACATATCTATTACTGCATATCTAAATCTAGCTCCAGATATTGGGGATTGTGCTATTTCAACAGAACTCTCATTTAACATACCATTAATATGTGTGTCCGCTTCTTCAAGACCATCTCTATAAAAATACATTGAATTATTAGTTTGTAAATGATCTTCTCCTGTTGCTTCTCTGGATCCTGAAAATTCTCCTGCATGTACAAAATCAAAAGATTTTAACAACCATCCTTTATTCATTTTACAATGATATTTTTGTTTTAATTTTGAAGATATAGATTCATCTAATATTTTCATAGAAAAAGCTCCTCCTGTAGGTAAATCATTAGTTATAAACCTATGAAATTCACTCCAACCTTCTGTAGTTCTGTCTACTATGTCTACTGTGTCTGTTTCTATATTTACTATTAATATTTTTGAAATTCCTATATAAGAATGATTTTCTAAAGTAGCAAATTGAGCGTCTTCTTCTCCTCCTACCACTGTAGTAGCTATAAATAAAGCTGTTGTTTCATTTTGTACTACAGGATTTAAACCATAAGTTATATCTCCTACTTCTTTTGTAAAATTAATACGATTCATACCTATTTGCCACGCAGGACCGTTAGAAGAAAGCGAACTAGATACTGTTCCAGAAGAATTTGCTATTTGAAAAAATCCTATACCTGAACCTACAACAGCAGGTGAATATTTATTTATAGCCTTTCCTGTTGCTTTGCATCCTTTATATCTAGGATTAGCCCACCATGCTTGTTCAACTAAACCATCATCAAATTCTGCTATATATAATCTGTCTTCAAAACTTTTTGTAATAAATCTAGTAGCTAAATTATGAGAAACTTGAAAAAAGGCTCCAGACACACCCCCTATATTCATAAAACCAATACCTGGTGCTGATACAGTACCTGGTAAAAAGTTAAATATAGCGGATCCTGTAGGTTTATTAGGATTTGTAATTGACATAACTATATACTATTAAATTCTTTATATTTATAATACCTACGAGAAATTCTTCCTTTCGTTGCCATTCCTAATAAAATAGATGATTCGTGAGCTATATAATTGTCTGGTTTATTTGAAGGGTGAACATGAGCAGTCCATGAATCAATAGCAAAAGTAGTCCCTATTTCAGCATATCCTATTCCTACATTGTTATAACTTTGAGGACCATAGGGTTTAATAGGAGCTTGACAAGCTTGTTGATTTTCTGCATTAGGGTCTATTCTATCTTGACTTAAATGATCATCAAATATTTCAATTGTAGTATTAGTTCCTTGTTCTAATCTTTCTCCTGTTTTACTAGAAGTTATATTTGATAAATTATTGTAACTAACTACATAAGTACCAGGTTCATATTGACCTTGAGGAGTTAAAGGATCAGCAGTATCTGCTATATCATTTATTTTATTATCTTCATAGTCTGATGATATAGTAACATCTAATGTTTGATGAAGACCTTCTGTCATAGTTTGACCATCACTTCTTACTGGTATTTCTCTAGGAAATTTATTTCTTTCTAAAAAATGGGGTTCAATTAAAAGGCCTGTTTTTGTGTTTGCTTTAAAAGGTACCCATTCTTCTATTATTTTAAATAGAGTATGGTCTACTTGTTGAATTAATTTTATATAATCACCATAATTGTACTTTCTTTTTACTTTTTGAAAGTAAACATCACTAAGATCTGATAGATCTTCATAAGCAGAAGCTGATTGAACCGAAGGTAAAGGTGAACCTATATAATCATCCATTCTAAAAGAACCTAAAGTATAAATTATATCTTCGTTTATTTCTTCTGTTGGTGAAAAGAATATACCTAAATCTTCATATTCAGGAGGTTGTCTGTCTAAAGTAGAAGTTTCTAATTTTTTATTTGATACTAAAATATTTCCAGGTATTGTACCTGTATCTATCCTAACTTTATCACTTGTCATAGAAGCTCCAACTGTGTCCGGAGTAGGTAAAAAATGAGGTTCTACTACTTCTTCCCATCTTTGAGAAGCCATACTACTTGTAACTCTAAATAAGTTATCTGCATTATAAGCATCTTCTGTTGTAACAGGAGTTTTTCCATTGTCTAAACCATTTAAAATGTCTAAATCTACATTTGGATGGAAACTTGCACTACTTTCATAGTCATTTGCCCCTAAAGGTAATCTTAAAACTAAATTTTCAAATGAAGAAGAAGGTGAATTACCACTGTACATGTAAGGTTCAAGGGCGTGTTTTTTAAGAGTAGCATCTGAAATTAATTCTCCAAAGAAAATATTAATGCCTTGTAAAGAACCTGAGTACCTTAAAGGTTCTCCTGGATGGATAGCATTATCATTTGTTGGGATTCCTCCAAAAAAGGCATATTTTGCTCCTCTTTTTTCTGATCCCCAAGCAAATTTATAAAAACTAGTATGTGAAGAAGTTATATAAGAAGATACATTTTTATTAAAATTAGATTGTAAAGCACCAAAAGTTACTTGAGCATCATTAGAATCTGGATCTTTATTTGCCCTTAAGAAAACATTCCAAAAAGCATCGTTATAAACGGGAAAATTAGACGAAGAACATATGAAAGTAGGTCCTTGATATAAATGTAAGGCTCCATATTGTGTAGAATCTCCTGAAGAAGATATGTCTGATCCTGTATGAGGACATAATAATAAATGGTGATCTCTACCTGCTAAATTAATATTAGAAGCTCCTGTATTGTTAGATCCTGATAAACTAAATAAATGGTAATTTTCATTTGATCTTACAGGTTTTATTCTAAATTCAACTGATTTTTTTAATTGTTGAGCATTTGTAAAATGATCATCTGCTATAGAAGAAGACCAAGCTGTTCTTATAAAAAACCCATCTGTTGCCCCTTCTGTTCCTGAATCACCATGTAATGCTTGACCTGACTTTTCATAAGAAAAAGTTTTATAAAAATCAGCAAAATCTATGTCTTTTACTGGTCCACTAAAAGTAGTACTACCACCATATTCTTTTATATTTAATAATGTTGAAGGTAAACCATAACAACTCATTAAAGCTTTAATTCCTCTTTCTGTTCCTTTTGTCTGTAGGAGATAAGGAGCATTATGGTATAAACGTTTCCAAATTTCTCTAGTTATTTCTCCTTTAGGGATTGAACCATTATCAATAGGACTTCCATTGTAAGATGCTGTTACTAATGTTTGATGATCTCCTACATTATACCATTCTCTACCTAATCCCCCTACTATATAATCTCCTATTACTAAATTTCCTACTACATGATCTTGGGTTCCTTCTCCTAAAATATATTCTATTAAATTAGCATTTTCAAATTGATCAAAAGTATCTATCCCTAAGGCTTTTAACTGAAAATAAACTAAATCTTGTGAAATACCTCTTTTACTGTGATGGTTATTTATTTCTGTTATGTCTTTTATATGGGTCCACATGTAATCAAAATGTTGACCTACCATGTTAACAAAACCTATATATAAACTATTATTAGTATTATTTCGTATATGTTCAGGTATAAGTTTATTTAGATTGTAAGAATTACTTCTATCATATAAAGAAGCAGATAATAATTGACCTGATGCGTTAGAGCTTGCAAAATTAGAACCTAACCATGTTATAGCTTCACTAGAAGAAATAGAATGTATATCTCCATGAGAATTTATTTTAGGCCACGTATACACATTTGACCCCGTTGTATTGTATAAAAATTGTTCATACCCATCAAATCCTTTTATTAAAGTTTCTATTTTATCTGTTATATTTTCTTTTGCATTTAGTATAAATCTAGAGGAAGATGTTGGACCTACTACAGTTGATATTTCAGCTGATTGAGAATGATATAGTTCTATTAATTCTAATTTATATTTAAAATTATTTAAACGTTCTTCTGCACTACTAAAATGAACAAAATTTTCAAAATGATAAGGAATGTCTGTATCTTCTAAACTTGAAGATACTTTTCTTATATAATCATATTGTATATTAGGGACTTCTTTATTTTCTAATTTATTTATAAGTCTATGATAAGATGAAGATACATTATAATTTAATAAATCATTATATGTTTTATAAGCAGAAGGTATAGAATTATTTTGTCTAGTACCTATATTAAAATTAGGACCCATTAATTCTATAGAATCTTCTTCTATCTCTGGTTGTAATAAACTTACTTTAGTAAAAAACGAATCTATAATTTCTTCAACTACTTTAAATTCTGTAGTTTTTTTAATGTCTGTAGGAAGAGGATCTAGTGTTTTTATTAATAACTCGTGTGTTTGAGTGTCTTTATTTAAAAGAATATTAATTGAAGGAATAATAATATCATTTCCAAAATTTAAAGCAAATTCTTTAAAATACACAGAACTACCTAATTCAGAAATAAAATTATTTACAGCTGTATCAAATAAATTATTATCTACTTTTTTAGATATAGCTCTTAATTCTGTTCGTGTTGAAGATATATCTTTAAGGTAAAAAGGAAATTCTAATCCTTCTGTGTTAAATATTTTATTTCTATGAATATTAAATTTTAAATTAAAATCTCCAGATGTATAACCTCTTTGTAATAAAACATTTTCAAAGTCTATTATAATTTCTGAAGCTGATTCTGTTTCGCTGCCCCCCGGAAGAGTATAATCTTTAAAATCATATTCAGAGTAAAGTAATTTATTAGCTAAATTATATATGTGTAATTCTATTACATCTTCAGGTCTACCAAAAGTTTTTGATATAGTTGTCTCTCCTAAATCTAAATCAACAATATCTCTTGTTTTATCTATAAGAACTTCTTGTAAATTAGGAAAAGATATCTCTTCTAATACATCTTTTACATTAGGTATTTTGTCTCTTTTAAAAGAAGGAGAATCAGACTTAGAGGATCTATTAATATTTTTTTTATATCTAGCCATATGTTATGAGTTCGGTTTATACATATTAACTTCATAAGATGATATAAATAAATCTTGTATTTTATTAACAGGGGGACCATCTGCTATTGCGTCTAAACCTCCTGGCCATAAAAAAACAATAACTTCTGAATCTTTTAAATCTTTCATTCCTAATCTGTTTTTTATTTTAGAATAAAGAGTATATTCACCTGATATAGGTCTTTTTTTCCCTGAATGCATATAATATCTAGGACCTTTTATTCTTCCCTCTGAATCTATACCTCCATTTCCCGCAGTGTACCCTACATTAAAATCTTTATGCATTATTATAGATCCATTAATAAAATAGGGATGTTCTCTATCCGCGCTGTCTATTTCTAATTGAACTGTTTCTAATCGTTGTTTTAGTCTTTCTATTTCTAAATTTCTAGGATTATCTACAGTCCCTACGTGGTTTTCGCTTTTTATAATAAAATTATTATGAACAGATTTATCTAAACTATAAAAATTTTCATTATATAATTTAAAAAATCCATTAACTGTAGGGGGTTTTGTTTTAAATTCTGAAAAACCCATTTGGTCTCCTAAAAGACCTGCTACGTCTTTATACTTGTATGATACTTTATTTAATGTTACTTTTTTCATATTAACAATCTAAACAATTTGTAAAAGTACATCCTAAGGGAAGATTACTATTAGAACCTGCAGGTATTGAATATAAACTAAATTGTTCTAATTGGGATTTAGTAAAAGGACAAAATTCTGGGTCATTTGTATCTGCATAGTTTGTGTTAGAATTATTAGTATCTAATATAGTTCTTACTTCTCCTGATAACCCATAATTACTTCCTTCATTAGGGGGATTAAAGTAATTACCCCCATTTGGTTCATAATAACGTAAATTTATTTGGTTGTTTTTTATAGGTTCATGTGTTAACCCTATATAAGCTATTTTACTTGTTTTTATAGCTTCCCAATTAAATCTTGAAGATCCTTCTCCTACCATTCCATATCTATAAGGATTAGCATATTCAACATTAAAAATTCCTATTCCAAACATACTGCTATTATTATTTGATCCAAAAGGAATACTATTAACCCCTGTATCATAAGCTATTCTTTTGAATTTTTGGTCTTTATAAACATCACTATTTTTATTAAATAAATGATCTGGTAAATCTTTATCTTTTATTTTAAATATTTTTTTAGATGCATTTGAAGATTCATCTAAATTATAAAAATAATGATACCTAAAATCTTCTGCTGCTTCATAGTTAGCATTTCCTGAAGTAACATCTGTGTATCTTAAATATACAACATAGGTACCAAATAATTTTAATATAGGTTGACCATAAACAGGGAATGTTTTTCCATTTCCTAAAGCTATTCTATGATCTAGTTTTATATTTCCTGCATACTGAAACCATCCCCCACCTGATTCTACATTACCTACACTTTTTGATATTTCATCATTTTCAAATTTTACTGTTTTTTTATAGTATCTAAAATCAGGATCATCAAATTTATCTTCTAAATCTCCTGATTGGTTTAAATCCCCAAAACAATCTTCAAAAGATCCATCTAATTGTCTACATCCGTTAGAGTATATTTTTCTAACATTACCATATAGTTCCTCAAAAGTTATTTCTGTTAATATATCTTGATTTGTTTTTGTGTTAAATTTTTCTTCGCTTCCCTCTATTAATATACGACCTTCAGCTAATAATATTCCTTTATATTTTTTATCCCTACCCCAAAGTCTAGTTCCTGTTTGTTGAATATCTAAATTGTAATCATAATAGTCTTCGTATACTTGTTTTGTAATTTCAGGAGGTATTCCTTTTAATCCATTATCATCTTTTGCTATTTCTATAGTTGCAGTTTGTCCTACTCCTATGTATTCTGTTTCTATAGAATAAGGTTCTGGGTCATCATCAAATTTATTTTTTATATAAGTTATACTACAACCATCTTCTGGATCATCTTCTAAATAAAAATCACCACTTATTAAATCAAAAGAATCATCTGCTTCTCTACCTTCACAATAAAGAGATAAAGTATCAAAAGGAAATCTTTGATATATAGGATCATAATCTGCTGCAAATTCAGACATAGATAAATGCCATTGATATGCTATTTTTACACCATCAGGTATTCTATTTAATTCATTAATACTTAAAAAATATAATTCACTATATAGTTCTCCTCCTACTTTAAGAGATTTTCTAATTAATTTATATAAACCTTCACTACTAATAGCTCTTTTTAAACCATCTTGCATAACATAAACAGTAGTCATTCCTTGAAACTGACCATCTGCATTTCCTGCTGTTAAAAAAGAACCATTAGGATATTCAGAATTTGATGGTCTAGGTGATGTTATTTTTGTTAATTCTTCTTGTTTTGAGTCTAATTTTTCTAATAAAGATTCTATTTTATCATCTAATTTTTTATTTATTTGTGGATATAAATAATCTCTACTTTCTTTTATTATAGATTCATGAGAATTTTTTCCTTTTTTATTTATTTTAAAAAATAAAGAATTATATAAATCTTCTACCCTTTCATTAGATAAAGGAGGTTCTGATCTTGTTAATTCACTAAAAGATTTATTGTAAAGTTTATTAGATAACTTATTACTTTTTATAGTTTTTTCTAATTTTATTTTATCTTCAGACATTATCTTACAACTTTAAAGAAATAATCGTTATCATAAATGGTTACTCCATCTTTAGCTATATGTTTTATTAATATACGATAATATCTTTCTGGTTGTAACCCTTTCATAAAAATTTTAAAATAACTACTTTCATTATCATGACTTAGTCTTGTGTATTCAGTATCGAAAGGGATAATTTCTTCTTCAGAATATGCATCTCTTATACTATACAATGACTTTGCATCTGTTCTAAATATATAATTGTTTAAATAATTTGATGAAGTAGAAAAAGTTCTTACTGGATATTTTGGTCTTACATGGAATCTAAATAAAGCTTCATCGTTTTGATTGTATTCTTCTTTGTCGTTATACAAAGAAACATTAAAAGATCCACTAGAAGCTTTTGGTAGTGTTGAGTTAATTTCTTGATCATTCCACTTAAATGTTAATTTAGGAGGATAAATTGTATGAGTATCTTGAGAAAAATATTGTAATTCACCAAAACTAGTAGCTACATTAGATTCAACACTATCTATTTGTTTTATTAAAAATCCTTGATTTGAAATTCCTATTGGGTACTGTGCATCATTAAAATAACTTTGACTAAATTTTGTAACTATATCAGTTACATCAAAATTTGTATCTAAATTATCTCCTGCTAGAAATTGTTGGTTTGTTTGGAAACCACTACCTGTATACCAAACACCTCCTCCTGGAGTTATAGGTCCCCCATTATCTGAAGAACTAACTATTGATCCTGATGTTCCTGTTACTGTTTCATATTGTTCTATTGTAAATCCTCCATATTCTCCTATTGCAGATGTTCCTATTCCTCCTAAAGAAGAAGTTGTCCATGCAGTAGCTTGGATTGAATTATCTCTAAATTTCCAAGTAACTCCATTTGAGGCTGAGGGTAAATTAAAGTATTTATTTGTTCCTTCGTTCCATGATTGTGAAATAGCATATACTTCTAATAGTTGAGTAGATGTTAAATTTTTAGCTTGAACAGAAGTTAATTGAAGATTTACTTTAGAAGAAGCAAAATTATCGCCCCCCATAGTATTTTCTATTATAGATGCTATTTCTTCTTCTTTAAATTTAATTACAATTCTTGAAGGATAATAAAATTGGTCTGTATTTCCTCTTTCTTTTACAAGTTCAAGTATTTCATCTCCCCCTGTATTCATGTCTACACGATCGGGATGACTATATAATGTTGCGTCTATTTCTGGGAATAAAAAGTAGTATGCCATTTTAATATGTTGTTACACGTCCTTGAATATCAGCATTTGGGAATTTTAATTCAAAAATACTAGGATCCATTGAAGGATAAATTACGTTATTTTTAGTTGCTTCTTTAAAACCATACTTATATTTTGAATATCCTAAACTTTCTCCATTTTTATTTTCAAATCTAACAGATTCTACTGTTTGACATCCTGCGACCCCTCCTATTAAATTTTGAACTTCAGAAATTATAATAGGTTGGTTTATCTGCCATTTATCTATACTAAAATATTCTTTAATTTCATTAATACAATTTAATAATACTTCTTGATTATTATAAGACTTATATGTTGTAATTTCAAATTCAATACCAAAATTAATTGCAAATGCATCTTTAATATTAATAGCATCTGTTAGCATTCTATATTGTTCTAAATAAGTAGATAAATTTATTTTAGTTGCTGTGTTTAAATTTGTAAGATTTTTATTTTGATCATATCCTAAAGTATATAAATTTAAAGCTAAAGGATTAGGTATTCTACCTGGTTCGTTTGTTAAAGGTGAAGTTTGATCATCTTGAACTATATATGCTTTAGCTACTCTACCTAATTGTGCGGGCATAGATAAGGATCTAATTAGATAATCATCTTTTGTAACTGTTCTTTGTTGTGCTCCAAAATTAGCCATAGTATTCATTCTAACTTCTTCTATGGTTTCTGCTCCTCCTCCGCCTCTAGCTGCTTCTACATTAGTAGATTGGATTGAAGATTTAACAAAATTTAACATACTTTGATTTAAATTAGGTTTAGGTGTTATATTTATAGAACCTAATTCTGTGATTGAATTTGAATTTACATTAGCATTTAAACCCCCTCCTACTAAATAAGTTACTTTTAAGGTTGTATTAGCAGGTACTTCTCCATAAGCTTTAGTATATAAAAAATTAGAGGGATCATATGATACGTCTAATTTGCTTCTTCCATCCATAATTCCTAAACCTATATTATCTGGATTAGGAATAATTTGTTCGTCTGCTTTATCACTAACACCTGATCCAAATTGTAATTCTAATTTATTGTCTTTTTTTACTCTTGTTGTAAATCTTTTAGGTACTTTTTTTAATTTTAAAAGATGAGGTGTTTGGTGGTTATATTGATGTAGTTCAGGATCATTAGCTGCTGTATTATCTACTTCTTCAAATATTGTACTTTGTGCTAGATAAGGAACTTCATGGTATTTTTTACCTGATGAGTCTATTATAGATTCTATAGAGATTATATTAGTATCAAACAATTCTAATGTTAAATATTTTTGAGGAGCCCCTACAACAAAAGATTGAGTTTTTGTTTCTGCGGAAATAGAAGGTACTGTTTTTTTCAATAAATAGTATTCTGGGTTTTGTGATATGTCATATTGGTATACACTTACTGTAGTTGGTTCAAAACTTGATGAAAATCCAAATCTAGCATCTTTTGTTATATAAAAAGATGTACCATTTGTAGAGGCAAATGTAGAATTTGAATTTATATTTAAAGCATAATCATAATCAGGTTCATATGATCCATTTACTATTTTTGAAGGTACTAATTGAGATATATCTAAATCAACAGAAGCTGCTGATGTTAATTTTGGTTTATAACCCATAGCATGTGCTATGTTGTATAAGTTTTCTTTTTCTTGAGCTAGATTTAAAAATGATTCTCTTAATTGAGTGTCTGTGTAAAAAGATAAAACATCTCCTACATAAGCAGCCATTTCTAGAAACATCATTCCTGGATTACCTTCACTAAAATCATTAAAATTATTAGGAAAATAAGTTTGAGTAAATTCTACTAATCTACTTTTAAAGCTATTATAGTCTTTACTTAAGTATTTAACTTCTTTATCTTGATTTTTATTTGATACTTTATTATAAGCCATTACTCGTTAAAATTTAATTGAATTGCATCTACTGAATTATCTAATAAAGATCTATACGTTACTGCTACAAATAATGTTCTTTGATCTGTAGATAATGATGTTCTTACGTCAAATACTTGTATATTAGGTACGTAAAAATCTGCTTGTGTTATTATTTTTTGTCTTAAACTTTCTAAATTAATATTTTGTTCAAATAATAAATTTTTTATTCCTACACCAAAATTGGGTAAATTTACCCTCTCACCAGGAACAGTTAATAATAAATTTATAAGATTTGATTTTGCTTGATCTATAAGAGTTTCGGTACTACTAAATACATTATTTTCATCTAAAGGAAAAGCTACCCCTATCTTAATATTATTATTAAGATCTCTTGGGTCTTTTCTTATTCCTTGTATTAGAGGCATGTATTATTTTTTCTTTTTATTTATTGCTTTCATTAAACCACTGTAATCTCTTGTTACTGCATTTGCTACTGATTCAGGCATACCTGTTGTATCTACAGACATTGGTGCACCTGAAGCAAATGGTTGTGCTAAACTTACTGGGGCGTTTCCTGATTCTGTATTTGTATCTCCTTGTGCTGTTTCATTTAATAAATCATTTAAAGCTGAATTGTTTGTAAAATTTTGAGGTTTAAATGGTTTTGATTTTAAAGGAGCACTACCCATAATTTTTTCTCTTAAAGAATTTTTTGCTATTTCAGGAACTTCAACTATTCTTTCTTTATGTTCTATAATAGTTGGTTTTAATTCATCACTTAAATCTTCTTTAAGTGTTTTAATTTCTCTGCGTAACGCATAATCTATTTCTTCTCTAACTACTTTTCTAATTAGATTTTCAAAAGTTTTTGCTTTCATATTATTAATTATTGTTTGTTATAAATATAAGTTTTTTTTAAATATTAATTATTTTAAAACTAATATTGTATTTAAGTACCCATTCTTTAGTTTCTTTTTGTAAAACTGAGATTCTTTCTAATGCTCTAGTATCTCCTTGAGCACGTAAGTTAGCTAATGTATTAGCATATTTATCTTCAATTAAAGATGTTAAATCTTCAAGGCTTAAACCATCATTTAAAGAATGTATATTATTTCCATCTATGGTATTTACACCTAATCCATCACCATCACCACTACCACTACCACTTCCATCACCAGTTCCGGTTCCTGTTCCTGTTCCTGTTGCCCCTGTGCTATCATTTAATAAATCATCACATTTACTTTCATGATTCATTTTTGCAAATTGAGCTAATAATACTAATTTATCTAGTTGATCTTTTAAAGCTTTTAATTTAGTTACAGCAGTTGTAATAATATTTAATATTTTATTTATTTTATTAGTATAAAGTTGTACTATAATTGTTAAACTTAATACTAAAGCCGAATATTCTGCTATTTTTCCTCCAGCTATATCTGCTAAATCTTTAGCTAAAATAATAGGTCCCGGAGGTACTCCTGCTCCATTAGGAGGGAGAGGTATGTGACCTGCTACTTTTATTAATATTTTGGCTATTATTATAGTGGTACCTAATACAGCTGTAATAGGTTGTAAAACTGATGCTAATTGATTTATTTTAGCTAATACTCCTGAAGGGTCTGTTATTTTTTTTAGTTTTTCTTCTACTGCTGATAATTTATCTAAAGCCTTACCTACTGCGTTTTGAAGTTTATCTATTTTATCAATAATTTTTTGATGTTTATTATCAAATTTTTCTTTTCCTTTACCTGTACAATTTGTTTCTGAAACATCTGCTTTTAACTCATTTATAAGATCAGCAGGAGAAGGTATTTGTTGTTTAAGCTTTAAAACTTGTTTTTTACCTTGTTCCTTTATTTGTTGTTTAGACGTTGTTATAACTCGAGTTACTGTGTTATTTAATAAATTTCTTACTGTTTCTGAAGACATTTTATACTAATTTTGTGTTTGTACTCATTATATCTTGTATATCTTGTTTTAGACTTTCTATTTCTATTTTTCTTGATTGAAAAGTAGAAAAATTAGCTGGATTCATACCAGTTAATCCACCCGGAGGTGTTACTACATATGTTACTTTTGTACATATATCATCTATTACATCATCTATTAAATCTAATACACCTTCTAATAATTCCCCTAATTCATCTCCTAATACTGCTGGTTGGGTTGGAAGAGTATCATCAAATTCTAAGCCTAAATAAATTTGAGGAGAATTTATAATAAATTTACTTTCTTCATTAGGACTTGTATCAAAATGGAAACTACCATTTGTACTAAAACCTATAGCTTTATCTGAAAACAGTAAAATACTATCTGATTTTGCATTAAATAGTAATCTATCTGAATTTAATATTACTTGATTTCCTTGGTATGTGTCTGGGGATTCAGGAATGTATGCCATAATTATACTATTGTTTGGTCTGCTTCATTTTCTAATCCATGAGTATACTGTCCCCTTCTTTCTGTATTTTGAGTTCTAAAATATTCATGTAAATCTTCTCTATCTGAAGCTAGTGATTTTGTTTTTTTATTATCGTCTTCATTATATGCTATGTGTATCCATGATGAATTTAAATTACCACTATTAAAATCTCCTTTTTCTGGAAACTCCCATATAATTTGATTAAATGTAGGTAAATTTGCTATAGCCCAATTATATATTTCAGATGTAGATCCTTCAGTGTAAATTAAATCACAAGCCATTCCTTGTATATGTTGAGAATTTTCTACTCCATTTACTGCTGCATTTAATGCTTTAGATCTATAAACAGATGTTACCCCTATAGAATTACCACTACTACCAGGTAAATTATTAAAATGACTCATTATAGGAGCTATACATTTATTATGTAATTTTTCTAAATTACCTATAATATATTCAGAAGTCAATTTAGAATCTGATTCTACATCAACACCTGGAGTATTATCTATACCTTTTTTTGTTGCAGTACTGCTTAAAATATATGATTTTAATTTAAACGCCATAATTAATATATTGATAATCCTGATTTTGCTTCATTTATTAATTCACCAGGAGTTCCTGAAGAAACACTACCTTCATATACTGTATTCATATTTTTATCTTTAACTGTAACTTTACCTCGAGGTCCCATTCTTTGATAATAAAAACCATAAGGATTATTTTCTACTTTAGTTTGACCACTACTTTGAAGTTGTTGTTGTTCTGTAACATTTATAGTTTCTTCTGCATCTGCGTGTAAAGGAGGAGGTCCTGGAGGTCCCATCGGTCTTTCTACATCTATTCCCTCTGTATTAGAGTAATTTTCAGGTAAATCCCCTAAATCTTCTCCAGGGAATATTACTTGTTCTTCAGTAGGTGATATATCATAATCTGCTATGTCTTCTTGTACTTCTTCTTCTGGTATTTCTTCTGGTTCTGGAGGAAGAGGTGGTGGTGTAGCTAATGGTATATCTTCTTCTACATCTTCAGTTATAGGTTCATTATTAGGTTCTGGTTCTATTTTTTCTTGTAATTCTAAATTAGCACCAAAAGATAATTGATATAAAGAAGAAGGTGTAAAATTAGTTATTTGTTGATTAGAACATAAATATATACTTGAATGATCACCATCTATGTCTTCTAATATATGTTCAAAAGATTCTTTTTGTTCATCTTCTTTTTGGCCATTTCTAATTATAGTAATAGGATTTCCTATTTCACCTTCATTACTCCATCTATTAAAGTCACTTAATTGGTTAAAAGTAGTAGCTCCTAATCTTATAGAATTACCATATCTTCCTTCTATAATAGTATCTCCTTCATAAGGTCTTAAAGGTCTAATATTTTCTAATTCTTGAAAATATTCTCCTAAAGTAAGTGTAGATTCTTGGTCATTAGGGTTAGATGCTCCTTCTTCTATTTCTTCATTAGATAAAGCTACTTTACCACTTTTTAAAACTTTAGGAAAAGCATTATGTAAAGGATGATTTTGAATTTTTATAGCAGGTAAATAATAAGCTATTTCATCTCTATCTCCCTCATAATAATAAGGACTTGGACCCCTTAATATATAAACTATTTCATTAACTAAAGGATATTGTGTTATACTTGAAAATAAAGGTTTTGCAAAACTTAATTTATTAGTTGAATTATCTTTAGGAAGTGATTGTCTAAATTTGGTATATAATATAGTTCCTACAGCATCTGGGCCCCCTAAAGATTTATATCTATCTGGATTAGTTTCATCATTTAAGATAACTTCTTGTACCCTTACTGCTTCTAATCTAGTTATCATTTTGCTTGTTTTCTATTTTTTTAGGTTCTTCTACTGTTTTTGATATTTCTTCAGCAACATCCATTAATTGACTCATTTCTTCTTCAGTTAATAAACCACTATCACCATTAGAAGAAGTACTTGTAGATAAACGTTGTACAATAGCTGCCATTTTAATTAGTTGGTCATCATTTTTAACACTAATTTCCATGTATTCTTTAATTAAGGGAACTACAACTGTAGCATCACCTAAAGATTGGACTAAAGGTTTTAATTCTGAAATTAAAGATGCTAATTGTTTAGCTTTTTTCTTTTGGTTGCCGTGAATTTCTTTTAATAAATCTCCAAAAGATTTATCGTCGAATAATATTTGATTTAATGAATCCATACATTTTATTATAAATATGGAATTTTTAGATTTTTACATACCCTGTTTCATCAAACTCCATATATAATGTTTTATAAACTGATTTTAATTTTTTTGTTACTTTAGTAATAACAGGGGTATCTACATCAGTTATTTCTCTAATATAAATGTAAAGTGCTTTTTTATTGAATATTTCCAAATTTTCTCTACGTTTAAAAAGTATATTAATAGCATCACAAACTTTTCTATCTTTATCTTTTTTAAACATTGTAAACATGTGTTTATCAATATATTCTGTGAGGTAATCTATAAAATCTTTTATTTCTTGTTTACGTCCATCTCTTCCTAAAGAACGTAAAACACCATCATCTTCATCTGCTGCTTCGAGTCCTACTTTTTGTTTTTTCTTTTTATAATTGTTATTATTATAAAGAATAAGATAATTTTTACCTACAATAGAAAAATAACTAAAAGCTTTAGAACCTCTTTCAGGTTTAAAGTAATCTAATTTTTCTAAAAGAAAACAAATAACTTCATGTTTTAAGTCTTCTAAATCATCTACTTCAGTATAATAAAATTTAAAAGTATGTATAAGATTTTCTGCTAATTTATAAAAAGCATAATGTATTCTTGTAGAGAATATATGATCTCTTTCTTCTTGATTAGATGATGCTAAATATTCTTTTATAGCTCTATCAGTATCAGGAGTAAAATATTGTTTTTTAGATTTATTTCTTTTTCTTCCTCTTTTAGGTTTAGGAATATCAGTTACTCCTATAACAAAATCTACAGTAGTATCTACAGGAGGTAAAGGAGCATATTTGGTTTTGTTTGACATTTATTTTTATCTTAGTGTAAATTCATTTAAGGCTTCTTGGATTTTTTGAAATTCTTTAAACATCCAACCTATTTCATCATCAGCTTTAAATATACCTCTATTATCAACTTCTTTTAATCTTGTATTACATGCTTCTATTGCCTCACTCTGTTTAACAATAAAATTTTCATATTCTGTTATTATGTCTTCTGATTTTTCAATTTGATTTAATAAATTTTTAGTTATAAAAAAAACAAATATTAAAATAAGTACTAATGCAATAATTAATATTATATTAAGTGTATTCATATTTAATCTTTAAAAAATGAATCTATAACATCAATTGTTGCTCTTGATAGATTCGGATTGTTTTCTGTGTTTATTTTTTTAGCTGCTCTTAATGTTTTATCACCCTTACTTGCGTTAGCTGGTTTTGATTTAGGAACGCTATTAGATGCGTTATTCCATAATTCAAATTCGATTTGAGCAGCCATATGATCTGCTTGATGCATTAATAAAGGTAAGTGTGTTCTTAATCTAGTTTCTTTTTGACCAGACATAAAATAGAATTTATTTGACTCATCATATAAACCATCATGAATTTTAATTGTAATATATTCATTTTGAGTAACTTTACAACCAATTTCTTGAAGTATAAATAATGATCTTTCTGGGACTTTCATTGCAGGAATATCAGTATTAAATTTATAAACCATACCTAATTTATCAACATGCCATTGTGAGTCATTTGGTTGATAATATTCACCTTCTTGTTGACCCATCTTGCCTAAATCATGGAATAAAGCGGCAAAATGCATTTCTTCAACAGAGTATGTAGATACATCACCCCCCATTGATTTCCACGTTTTATATAATTCATTTGCACAATCATACACACGTAAAACATGGTCAGTATAACCACCTGCAAATGCTGAATGATGCCAATTTTTACTTGAGGCAGGCATCATCATCATTCTTTCTTTATACTTATCTAAAAATGGTAATAGTATATCTGTTCTTTCTTTTGAAAAACATGTTCCTATTACACTTACATAACGATCCCAATTTGTTTGGATTTTTTCAGCTGATAACATATTATATATTTCCTATATTTCCTGTTCCTCTTGCTCCTAAACTACCTGCTTGTGATATAGTTATAATATTTTGCATTTCTTCATAACGTTCTTTTAAAAGTCCTTCTGTCATGAATTTTATTGCTTTATCATTTTCTCCTCTTTTAATTAAATTAAGTAATTGAGCTAATGCTTGATCAATTCCTTCTAATGCTCCTTGTGCTTGTTTTGCGTATTTCATAATATTGTTTTATTTTAACTTGTATATAATAATTTATTTTTAGATATCCAAATATTTTTCATATTGTTTATTACACCATTCCATATTCTTTTTTAACATTTTTTTACGATCTGGGGGTATATTAAGGAAATCTGTTGTTTCAATTAAAAGACCTATTGATATTATACGAGTAGAATCTGATTTAGTTCCTTTTTTTGTTATAAGTTTTTTAAGTAATTCAACACTTCTAAGATATTCATCTTTTTTTAATTCGGCTGCTGATTGTTGTTTTTGTAATTCATGTTCTTTATCATTATCATCAAAGAACGACATTATATTAGTACCGGAACGATGGATATTCTTTAATTCATCCGCTTTTTCCATCCGCCTCAGTGTTTCTTCTATATTTTTAGGATTATACTGTGTCATGTGTTCGGTGTTGTGGTCCGCCGTTTCGACCCTAAAACCCCTACAGTTGTAGGATATAATTTAAAATTGGGGTAACCAAATTTTTATCCAAATGTTTTTGTAAAGTTAAGTTTCATAGCACTTTGTGAAGAACCCATATTATCTAATATTTTTTCATTATCAAGAGCAGCAAAAGTAACATGGAAAAATTTCATACTACCATCTTTTTTAAGATTAACTAAATGATTTCCATCACCTGGTTTTCTTTCTAATTTATCTCTTAAAAATTTTCTTGCCATAGCTAAAGCTCCTTCTTCAGCTGTTGTATAACTTAACATGGAATCTAAATAATCTACATTTGCTTTAATATCTCTAAATACAGGATATAAGTCAGATAATTGTTCTAAATCTACATCTGAAAAAGCAATTACATGTTCAAATGCTTTTATTAAATCATTTCCTGAAAAATTAGTTGGATTAACTGTTTTATCACCTCCATCGCCACCAAAAACTCTAGCTAAAGTAGATATACCAAATATAACACTTAATAGTCTTAAATTTTCTTTATCTGCACCATATCTACCAATAGATAATTTAGAATTATGACTTTTATATGCTTTAACTTCGACTCCATCTCCATTAAAAAATAAATCGGGATCATCATTTTCTCTACCTTCATCAACTTTAACATTTGATTTTGAATAATGATATAACCAATATAATGATACTTCACCTTTTCCTACACCAGCTGTTTCAACTCCTTTTTCTGTTTTTTTA
>Ga0181407_1000183_pt1 | contig 21302 bp, 18 predicted proteins | sample 30SPOviralmetaG_FD_130136 | JGI IMG/M metagenome (GOLD analysis project Ga0181407, IMG submission 130136) | Marine viral communities from the oligotrophic San Pedro Time Series (SPOT) site, San Pedro Channel, CA, USA - 30 SPOT_SRF_2012-01-26 | ecosystem: Environmental > Aquatic > Marine > Strait...
GAATATACGAAAAATAAATTGCTATGCAAAATCTTTATCGAAAAATTTACCAAGAATATTGTCATTTAAATATTCACTTGATTCAAGCACACCAAGCGCAAACTGATGTTTACATTCCAAGTAAGTCAAATGTTTTTTATTGTTTGCTATGAATATAATTTCACGTTTTAATTCGTGTTCAAAACCACCTTTTAAATATTCTTTGATTAAGTGATGTGAACCATAGTATGTTTTCCAATCGCTTTCTTTTAATACGCGTTTATACATTGGTGGGCGACCTTTACCTTCCCAAAGGGCCTTTTCTTTTTTACCTAATTTTTTCTTTAAATTATACATTAGTGATTTTTTACCAATGTATTTTTTACCTGTAGGTATGTGAGTTGTTTGGTAAATAAAGCCGAATGCTTCTTGTGGAAGGTCGGTTATTTCGTTAATTTCTTTTTTATTATATAACCATTTCATATTTTATTATTTTAATATTTATTCAATTGTTTCATCTCCTCCTGGGATATCTGGAGCTTCAACATATGGATCAGTTGTAGGATTTCCTCCTAAATGAATACCAGAACCATTGTCTGGATCAAAAAATCCAGACAATTCAAACAATCCTCTACCTGAAATATCTTTTTTTCTTAAAAATTTAAAACCAGCTTTAAGTGTATAATAACGGTCATAAATAAAATTAATTTCAAAGACATTTTCATGAATATTTCCAGAAAATATATCTATCCTACCAAGATTAAATTTAGCTGTATTTAAAAATAAACCCATAGGAAATCCTCTTTCACCATCCTCAAAGATAGCGTCTGCTTCAGTCGCCCATGTTTCTGAACCTGATATTGGATATTGATTTATATTCATATCATATAAATCTAGTCTTTCATCCATAAAAAAGTGTCTTTTATCTGCATCATTAACTACACCTGTATATTCAGGTATAAAATTTGATCCGTTGTTTGGGTTTTCTTCAGTAAAAGGCATTAAATGTTTATTAAATATTGTAGGAGAATAATCAAATGCTAATTGTTGCCCAGGTGTATTTGTATCACCATGTGCCTCTTTATGACCCTTTTTATCTTCAAATAGTTGTCTACTTCTAGCGGCTAACGAGCAATTTTCTTGAGAACCTGAAGCAGCAGTTGCACTATATCCACTACATGAAATAAATTCTGCGGGTGCGGCACCAAATGCATGTACATAACCATCCTTTGTGTTATTAATTAAATCGTGATCCCAAGCACCTTGAGTTAGACCTTGACCAATATTATCTGAATGTCTAGGAGTTGGTCTAGAATATGGAAATGTTTGAAAAGTATTCTCAATTTTACTATAAAAGAAAGGAGAACCTTGTAATGGAGTTTCAGGAGGATAAGGAAAAACATGAATATTATTTTCTCCTTGCGATGTTATCCAAGTATCTCTATAATCCATACCTATAGGATTTTCTGAACCCCAACCCCAATCCATAGCAATTAATTCAGTAATGTATTTAGTAGTTTTAGCTGTATGGGGATTCCAATTAGCAGATTGACAATTTACATTATTGGGGGTATTTTCAGCAGCTATTGAAGTAATATCACCCATTTCAGGGTCTGTTCCTGGCCACATAACTGTGTTTGCTCCAAAATATACATTAGACATAGTTTGATCTGGATCTACACCAATACCACCGCCGCCACCGCCACCACCACCAGTACCACCACCATCACCACCATCACCACCTGGACTACCTGGATCCTCTGGACCACCTGAACCTACTTCTCCAATTACTACCCTAAAAGAAAAATTTTCTTGAAAATCAGATGTTCCAAAAGTATCTCCAAATTGATTAAAAAGAAATTGGTTTCTTATCATTTTAAATCAATTTTTTAAGTTTGTCAATTTGTTTTTGTTGATCTTTAATAGCTTCAATTAATAAAGAAACTATTTTATCATACTTAACTCCTTTATAACCATCTTCTCTTGTTTGTACTAATGAAGGTAATACTTGTTCAATTTCTTGTGCTATAACACCAAAATCTGTTCCTTCATATGTTGATTGATTATTATTCCAATCAAATGAATAACCACCTATTTGTTTGATTTTTCCAATTGGATCTTCAATTGGTTTAATATTGTCTTTTAAACGTTTGTCTGAAGTATAATATGCAATTACATCTTGTTGAGCTAAAATATTACCAGCAACTAAAAGTTTATGGTTAGTATTACTAGAAGCATCAACTCCTATACCTACATTATGTGATGGTGTTACAAGTCCTATTCCCCCACCAGCAATTTCCCAATATGTGTCTCCTCCTGCGCTTGCACTAATTACAACTGCACCTGTTCCAACCCCACCTTGTAATGTAATATTTGGACCTGCAGTTATAGATGTAACACCACTAGATCCTCCTCCTCCATAACTTCCAGTAAAATAAAATCTACCAGAAGATGTGTCTATTAAAACAGTTGGATACCCACCAGTTCCAGCATCTGTTGTATTAGCATATAATAACCCACTTGCACTAAAATCACCAGAAGCAGTAATACCTTGTGCTTCATTTATTCTTAAAGCAATAGTATTATCAGTAAGCAATAATAAATCACTACCTGTAACTGCAATACCATTAAAATTAGTAGTAGTATTTAAAGATGAAAGTTTAATTCCTGATGTACTAGCTTTTGAATGAAAATGGGCTAAAACAGAACCATTAGAAGAAGCAGATATTGCTGCTGAGGTTCCTGATTCACTAATGTGAAGTCTTACTTTAGGGTTTTGTTCTGCAATACCTACTAACCCACTTGAAGATATTATCATAGAAGGATTAGGAGTTTCTGTAGGTTCGGTACTAGTTCTAAATCTTATATTACCAGTAGTACTATTAACACCTTGAGCTGTTATATTTAAATTCTCTCCATATTGATGGATTTCATTTGAATCAAAGGCTAAATGTTGATTAATATTATGTAAAATTAATAAAGAAGATGCAGATGCTTGAGTTAGAGAACTAGTACTAAGTCCTATAGTTTTACTTGATTCTATATATAATCCTTCACCTTCTATTGGATTATTAGTTGATCCTAAACCAACTGGGGTTAAAAAGTATGAAGCTGAATGTGCACCACTACTTGATTGGTAAATTGGACCAAAGAAAGAATGTGAAGTAACACCAAGTTCTGGGGCAAAAGGTGGAGCTCCTGCTGATTGAGAACCAAAGACATTACTTGATGTAAGGGTTAAATTTTGTAAATCTGTTGTTACTGCTGAAAAATCTAAAGATTCTAATGAATATGCTCCTGCATTAACTCCTGAGGCTGATATAGTACCTGCAACTATTTGGGTTCCTGTTTCAGCTAAATTTAGCATTGAATCAATTAACTCACCAAATTGTCCTTCAGTAGGAGTATCTCCATCTTGAAAATATTCTTTTAAATCTTCTTTATTTGTTGCCATTTCAGTTTATTTAATTTATTATACATATTAAGTATCCCATCTCAATATAATAGTAGTATCAGTTTCATTTGAAGTTCTTAATGGTTGTCCTAATTTTCCTACAACAAGTAATTCATTACTTTCATTATATAATCCTATAGTTGTAACATATGGTTTAAAAAGTGATCCTGTTGCAAAATTTGATAAATCAGGAGAGGTATGGGTTTTTAATTTTCTTACTGAGGGATTTAAAGTATTATTGTATTCATTTTCATCTATAGTACATTTATATTCATTTTCATATATTAAATGAGATCCTTGAAATTTAAGTTGATTTATTCCAAAAATAGCTTGTAAAGAAGCAGCTGTTCCTGGAACCCCACCTACTGTAAATATACCAGGTACATCTGGAAGTTCTATAGGACCTGAATCATCAATAGTCATAGTTCCAATACCATAACCTGCTTTGTTTAATATATATTGGTATTTTGGATGGGTTATTGTTACTAACCCTTGAGAATAAAATATATTTCCTATATAAGGTGAACCATTACTACTTTCATAATTATTTTTAACTTGTGTTGGAGATAATGCTTTATCATAAATTTTTATTTGACTTAAAGAGCCACTAAAATAATTAGTATTACCCCCTTCATTACCAATATAAATATCTGCATTATTTCTATATACACCACTTAAAACTGTTTTTTCAGTTGATTTAATAGTATTTTTATAAATAAATATTTTAGAAGCCGATTGTACGCATACTATATGATGTTGTTTATCATATTCAAGTGGAACAGCATTTAAACTGTTTTGTTGTTTATCATTTTGTTTTTCAAAACTAAGAAAAGTTATAGGTGATACATAATTTGGATTTGTCGACGTCGCAGTAGGTTTTCGTAAATATATTTTAAATGGATATGAGTCTACATTTTTACTTATGATTTGAGATGATGCTGATGTTTGTAGTAAAGGGAAGGTTGTTTCTGTAGTAGATTTTTCAATTAGAAACATTTTGTCACCTTGATTACTCATAGTAGGAACATTTACCCAAAATTCAATTGAAAAGTCATCATCTGAATTAAAGTTAAATTTATTATTATTATAAATTTTTATTTCTGAATTATCTCCATTAAAATCTATTCCTGGAAATTTACTTTGAGAATTATTTGATGGGTGAAGTATTTTTTCTGAAAAAGCTACATTATTATAATAAGTTTTATTAAGAAAATAACTATCATCATATTCATATTTATCAAAAGGTGTACTATAAGAATTAACAACGTTTACTCTTTCATCACCTTTTCTATAATATCTAGTAGGTTTAATATAACCATCATAAATATTTAAATCATATTTTTTATATCCTTCAATAGGACCTATATTTAATAAAGTAGAACGAGGATCGGTAATATAATCATCTATATTTGTTCCACTTATTATAAGATTACCATAAGAATCATCTATTATTTTTCTATGACTAGATGAAAGAAAAAATGATCCAGGTTTAATTTCATAACCATATAAACCTGCAGGTATAGATAAAATATTGGCTTCTTTATAAAGGGCTCTTTTATGTTTTAAATAATTTTCACCTCCAAATTTATTATTTATATCTGTGATATAATTTTTATAATATAAATGATTTATTTGTTGATATTTTATATTTCCACTAGTATAAAGGTTTATATTAGTAGATGAATATGAAGATGTAAAATAATCTATATCGTTAAAAGCTGCAGAACTTGAATTAAGAGTGTATTGTTTATGGGCATTAAATGGTACTACTGCATAGTCTCGGGGTGTAAATTGTTTATAAACTGACATTCAATTAACATTTTAATAATCTAATTTTACTCTAATAAGGGCTTCTTTTGAAAAATCTTTAGCAATTGGTTGACTTAATTTAGCTACTGCTACTAAATCATTAGTATCATTATATAATCCTACTGTTGTAATATATACTTTTGGATTATTTTCCATTGTACTATATCTTAAATTACCTGTTGAATCTATAAATGATGGGTTAGTAGTAAAATTATGTTGGGAATTTTTTATTCTAGTAAAATAATATTTAGAACTAATTTTTTCCTCACTATCTACTATAAATTTACCACCTCCACTAATAGCATTTAAAATTCTAACAGAATTAGTACCATCAATACTATGTGTATTGCCACCTCTTTCAGGAATAAAACATGTTGATGCATCTCCTACATCATTTGAAGCTGTTAATATATGACCTATAGCAACTGGGTTTAAGACTATAAAACCACTATCTGGATAATATAATCCGTAAGATCCACTACCAATAGAATTTTGAATATTAGTAGAACCTGATCTGACTCCATTTGATCCTGAAACAATATTAAATTGTCTACCTGCATTAGTAATAACTGCAGATCCTGTTGTTGTAACTGAATCATCAGTAAGGTGAACACCTGTAAATGTTCCAGCTTGGTAATTTCCTAAATGGAGATTTAATGAACCAGGTTTTAAGTTATTTTTATAACGTGATCTATTTACATTAATTACATAAATATCATTAGGTGTAAAAGCATTTGTATCACCATCTCCTGGAAAGGCAAAATGTTTAGTTTCATCACCAAATACTAATTGTCGATATTGATTATAAATATTTTTTGAAGGACTATTACCTATAGCATTAGTATCATTAGTAAAATCTAAAGATCCAGATCCTGCTCTGTGACCATAAGCTACAGAGAATTGAGAAGCTGAAAGACCTGTATTATTATATACTTCTATATAATGAGCTCCTGAACTTGTAGCAGCTGCAAAATCTGCTTGAATAGATGAAGTAAAACTATTATCAACTATTAAATTATTAACATTATTAGTCCATGTAGATGTTACTACTTTTTGTGTATCATCTACAACATCTTCTGTTAAATTATAATCAATTCGTGCCATTTTTTATTTTTTATATTTTAATATTTTTCTGCTGCTGTTATACCTTGAGCATATTGAGATGCACCACTAGCTGCTTTGTTTATAGTAACTGGAACTGTTGCTCTTGCTCCTGTATCTCTACCTTCGATTGTTATAGTAGTTACTAATCTAGTATTTGAACCAAATAATGAATCTGAAGATATTGCTTCAAATGATAATGTATTACCAATTACAGTTTCACTAACTGCTACTGTACTTGATATAACTTGAGATGTTCCTGATTGAGCTGTGCCTTGTCCATTACCTGTGAATGATTTAAATAATCTTCTGTCTTTTACAGTAAATATGTAACCACTTGATTCTTTTGAGTTTACAGACGCATCAAAATTTAAAGTTTGAGGATCAATTATACCACCTTCACCTTTATTTAAATTAGGAGCTTGATTTGTTATTGAAAGAATAGGAATTGTAGTTACATTTCTATTTAGAGTAATTAATTTATGTTTCATTATATTATTTTCATCAGGAAATGCTTCTAATAAAGGCATATTTTCAATTGCTTCACCCGCATATTGAGAACCATTTGGATGATTTTCATTAAATAATGAATAATCGATTTCATCATCTGCTAGTGCAAATGATGTAATATTAAAAGAACCATCATTTCTTGATAATAATTCGCGACCTTTTTTAGTTAATATCGCATCTACTGTTATTGATTTGTTATCTAAATATCCCATTATAATTGTGTTTTGTTATAAATATAAAATTTTCTAAAAAATGTTTATTTTGTTGCATATCCTGCTTTTAATAGAATTTCATCTAAATTTTCTTTTACTTTAGGGTGGGTATTTTCAGGTATAAGTACAAATCCTTTATTTCCTACCCCATTAGGTAATTCATTAGATTTATCTAAATCTATAATTAAAGTTGGATTTTTTCTTAATACTGATAATTGATGACTTGAATAAGGATAAAAATAAGAAGCTTTTACTTCTCTTGATGCTGAAAATGATTGAGATGCTCCATCATGTATTTCATAATCAATAGTTGTTGATTGAAATTTTGAAGATGTTAAGATTGTTTCAAAATGTCTTGTTCCTTTCAATCCAGTTGTTGGAATAAAACCATTATACCTATGATTATTTGTAGTTGTTGATGAAGTAGGGGTTTTTTCTTCACCTTCTAAAAATGCATCAAATCTAGCTGTGTTTCTAGTTATCCCATCAATAAAATTATCTGAAGATGCTGTATTAGATAGTACTTTAGGATAATCAATTTCCATTGTTCCTATAGATTCTTGTCTATTATTAGGAATACCATATTGGCCTTTTTCAAAAGTTACAAAAAATTTATTAGTATTTTTAGCTATTTCCCAATAAACTATATTATCATAAAATTCTGTTAAACTACTTGTAAGATTTATTATTGATTGAGGCATATTTTAAAATATTTTTTTAGTATATGAAAATTGATTAGTAGTTGGGGCACCTGAAGCAGTTAATGAATTTAAATGGGTAATTTCTGGTATATTCCCATATAATGATAATTCACTAGGAAATTCTGCTACAGTTGTATATGGTCCCCCACCATAGGTCTCTTGGGTACTTAATCCAAATCTTGAAGCACTTGTTGGATGTGTCATACCAAATCCAAATAATCCTCCACCTGACACTACATTATCTATTAATTTTCCTTTTTCATCTCTTATTCCAAAACCTCCAAATACTCCATCTTCATGTCCAGTAGTATCTGCAGTATAAGCATATAATGACATTAAAAGACCTTGATTAAATTTAACATGGTGGAATTCTTTTAATTGAGCTGAGGTTGCTATATCTAATATTTTAGTAACAATTTTAGATCCTTCTGGGAAATTATCTGCTACCATTCTTCTAAATGATTCTTTTTTTTCTTCAGTTTCATTAAATTGTTCAAATGATATTTTTGTTGATTTTAATGTTTGTAAATCTACTAAAAGAATTGTATCTATTGTGACATAACTATGATTATTTATTTCAACTAATGGATCTAAACTACTAGTAGCTTCACCATCTTGTACACTATTTCCCATAAAAATAGCACATGTTTTATTTTCTATAACTGGTTTTAAACCATATGCATAAATAGGGTCTCCTGTAGTATGTTGATTTATTTTAGATCCTGAAATTTTACATCCATCATACCTTATATTGTTCCATGAAGCCATGTCTATAAGACTATCATCAAATTCTATATTATAATCTCTAATATAATAAGGGGTAAAAACATTAATATAATCTATTATAGTAGTAGATGAATTAGTAGAGTTTATAAATGTATATTGAAATGATACATATTTTATAGGATTAATTGAAGGTTGTGGTATATCTTTTGCAACTTCTCCTGATCCTGGAGCATAAGTATCAATTATTATATCATTCCCATTTGTATCTGTAACTGTTAAAATACAAGTATTAGCAGTATTTGCACCCATGTTAAGGATAATTCTATTTATATATTTGGGTCCATCAAACGTATGTTTAAATATAAAAGCATTATCATTATTTGTGATTGTTGTGGATGATGATTGGTTTTCTATATCAGAGATACCTGAAATAACATATGAATCAGTCCCTGATAGTTGTTGTGTTGTAAAATTATTAGTATTTAATGTTATTTGTTGAAAACCCATCTTAAATTTTTAATTAATTAACTCGTCGTAATTGATAATACCTATTAGAAGTAATTCCATTTGTAGCATTTCCTTCAAAATTTGAAGAACCTGCAAAACTACATTGGTCTTTAATATTTATAGTAGCATTTGTTCCTTGTTCTTGTCTTTGTTGATTACTACCTGTAGTTTGAAGTAAATTATTAGTTACAATTACTGAAGAATCTGTAATAGAGAATTGTTTTTTAGATTCTATTTCGAATTCAAATGTTTGGTATGAATTATTTTTCATACTTTGACCCACACCAGTAGTAGGTATTTCTCTTGCAAATTTAGTTCTTTCTAAATAATGTGGTTCAATTAATAATCCTGTTTTTAAATTTGCTTTTGCAGGTGTGAACTGTTCTACTAATTTAAATAATGTATGGTCAATATATTGAATTAATTTAATATAATAACAATAATTATAACGTTTTTTTACTTTTTTAAAATATAAATCTTTTATATCAGATAAATTTTCATATACTGATGAAGATTGAGCTGAGGGTAATGGAGATCCAATATAATCATCTAATCTAAATGAACCTAAAGTATATAATATATCTTCATTTATTTCTGTTGTAGGAGAGAAAAATACTCCTAAATCAGGATAATCTAAAGGTTGTCTGTCTAATGTTGATGTTTCAGCTTTAATAGTTGGTGATAACCAATTATCGTCTACAGTACCAGTATCTATTCTAGTTTTTTCACTTGTCATTGAAATACCAACAGTATCAGGAGTAGGTAAATGATGAGTTTCTATTACTTCTTCCCATTCTTGAGTAGCCATACTACTAGTCCCACCTCCTAAATAATCTACATCTGAATTAGGATGGAAGCTAGCACTACTTTTTTGATCATTACTTCCTAAAGGTAATCTTAAAACTACATTATCATATGAAGAAGAAATAGTATTACCATTATACATAAAAGGTTCAAGAGCATGTTTTATAAGTGTTTCATGTGAAAGTAATTCATTAAAATGGTATCTTACTTCTTGAAGTGAGCCTGAATATCTTAATCCATCTACATTATTATGGTGTTGTGCTGGAGGGAGTCCTCCTATATAACAATATTCTGCTCCTTTTAAATATATATTAGCATTAGCCGGTTCATTTCCGGGTCTAAGTCCCCAAGCCAACGAATTACCACTCATTTGCTCATAACGAAATGCTCTATAAAAATTAACATTTTTTAAATGATTTGCTTGATAAGCTCCAAATTCTATTTTTTGTTGAGAATTAAATGTGGGAGCTGGCTCAACACCTATAAAAATATTCCAAAAATCACCATTGTATATAGGAAAATATTCTGTTGCTGTAGTAGTACTTGAATTCTCATCACTATATTTACTAAAAACTAATCTACCATATTGTGATGCATCTCCTGAGGATGATATATCTGTGCCTGTATATGGTTCTAATCTAAGATGTTGATCTCTGAGGATAGATTGATTAATACTACCCATTGAACCTGATAATGACCATAAATGGTAATTATTACTTGATCTATGGGGTTTTATTCTAAATTCAACTGTTTTAGCTATAGACATACCTGAGCTTGATCTGGCTGTAAGAGATGAAGACCAAGGAGTTTTTATAAAGTATCCATCTGTGCCTGAATCTCCTTTTAAAGCTAATCCAGACTTTTCATAACTAAATGTTTTATATGTTGTTTTATCTGTGGTAGAACCGCCATATTCTTTGACATTAAGTATAGTAGAGGGAACCCCATAACAACTCATGAGAGCTTTAAGACCACGTTCAGTACCTTTTGTTTTTAATAAATAAGGTGCATTATGATATAAACGTTTCCATATTTCTTTTGTAATATCTTCTTTAGGAATTGAACCTGCATTTGAAGCAGTTACTAATGATTGAGAAACAGGGGTATTATAAAAAATACTACCTGAATCACCTTCTCCTAATATATATTCTATTAAATTTGAATTTTCAAATTGATCAAAAGTATCTAATCCTAAACTTTTTAAAGAATAATAAACTAAATCTTTAGAAATACCCCTTATATGATGAGTATCATTAGTTTCAGTAATATGTTTAATATGAGTCCAAATTTGATCATAATGATGACCTATCATATTAACAAATGTAGTATAAAATAAATTATCTGGATTATCTATTATATGATTTGGAATTAATCTTACTAAAGAATGTTCATTTTGTCTATCATATAAAGAAGATGTTAAAAGTTGCCCCCCATAATTAAGATGTGTATCTAATTCACTACCTAACCAATCTGTAACTTCAGATGATGATATAGAATGTAAAGAATAAGGAGGGGTTGTTGAAGATTTAGGCCACGATAAAGTTCCTGATTCATAATACAAAAATCTTTCATATCCATCAAAAGCTTTTAATAAATTTGTTTTTTTAGTTATTATACTTTCTTTATCATTTAGGATATAAGATGATGATGATGTAGAACCTGTAATATTATTAATAATAGATAATTTTGTATCATATCGTTCTAGTAATTCTATTTTATAACGAAAATTTTTAATTCTTTCTAAAGCACTACCAAAATGTACAAAATTTTCAAAATTATAAGTTACTTCTTGAGGATTTTCATCATTACTACCTGAAGGAGTTCTAACAAAATCATATTGAACTTCAGGTATTTCTTTATTTTCTAATTTATTTAAAAGATTTTGATAAGAAGAAGTTAAACTATATTCTAGTATTTTATCATAATTTTTATAACTTGAAGGAATACTATTATTTAATCTAACATCTATTTTAAAATTAGGACCCTTAAGAGGTATACCAGTATCTATAGAAGAGGGAAGACCTAAATCTTGGGTTTGGATAATTTTATCAGTAATTTCTTCAGCAATTGAAAAATTTCTAAGTGGAATAATATCATTAGGTAAAGGTTCACTTAATTTAATTAATAATTCTGAAGTAGAAGGTACTTCATTAAGAATTAAATTAACACCTGTAATTAGTTTATCATTACCAAAATTTAAAACAAAATCTCTTAAAAATGGAGAATTACTAATTTCATTTATGTAACGTTGAGATGATGTTTTTAACTCATCATTTTGAATATCTTTAGCTATAACTCTTAACTCATTTCTTGTAGGAGAAATAGCTTTAATTACAAATAATTTAGTAGAAGTATTAAATATTTTTTTACGAAGTATATTAAATACTAATTTGTATTTACCTGTTGTGTATCCATTATCACTTAATATAGCTATAGGGTTCCATGCTAATTCTGTTTTTTCAGGTTGAGTAAAATTAGTAAAACTAGGTATAGAAGTTAAAAGCTGATCATTTTGATTATATATATGTACTTCTATATAATCTTCAGGACGACCAAATATCCTATTAATAGTTTTAGAAGTTACTGATTCTACAGGAAAATCAAACTTAGCTTGTTGTTTTGTTTCTGTTTTGATTGCCATGTTTTATTTATATTGATGTCCTATAAAAAAATATCTTTCTGCTAAACCACCTTGATAATCACTATAAGTATAATATGTTACATATTTATCAAATTGCCAACCACCACCAAATAATCTATATTTTTCTTTGACATAAATTAATTTTATTAATCCCTCATTTAATAAATCATAAGCTATTTGACTTTTTTCAGGAATATTTAAAAATTGATTATTACCATCGATTTCAGGACCAGTAAATAAAGATATATTAGTAATATAATCATCTCCTTCTAAAACTCCAGGAAATAATTCTTTACCATCACCATAACCAGAAAATGCAGCTATATCACTTTCTTTTAGCCCATTAATTATTTCAGCAGAACCTTTATCAGCATTAACACCCTTACCTACTTCACTACGAGGTAATATGGAATTAAAATCTATATTAGGAAAATTCGCTTTTTCAGCCCATATTCGTGCTAATATTGCTAAAGTTTGTCTTGATTTTATGATTTTAGGATTTACTAATTCATATAATGCCTGACCAACATCTCTATCTTCTTGAGTATACCCATCTCTAGCATCATTATAATATTTCCAAGACATTGATTCAAGACTTTCTTCTCTTTCAAATTCTTCTTTAATTTTACTTTTTAATAAACCAATATATGTTAATTGGTTAGATATACTACCGTCTTCTATTGGTTGAATTAAATTAATAAGTTCTTCTCGCCAATCATCTACTACAATAGATGCTAATAAATTTGTTTGTTGTTCTAATTCTTGAGCAGCTGTTTGGCCTGTTAAATCTTCTATATCTAAGAAAGCACCATCTGGTATACCATCAAATACAATTTTAGGGACTACTTTTGCTATGTCAGCAGGATCTGTGTCTGCTTTATACCCTAATGAAGCTATTAAAGCTTTAAATACTTCTCCTTGTGCGCCATTAATAATTAATCTTTTTTCTCCTTTATCCATATAATGCATATTCCCCCAATCTGGAATATTTTCATTATCATCATCAGTAGATATTATAGTACCATTAGCATAGAATGGATGTTCTTTTATTATTTCAGGTTCAGCAAGTTGTTCTTCTAATTCAATAATTCTTTCTGTAAGGGTTTGTATTTCATCATCTCTTTGGTCATAATAATTTTTTGTATAATCTAAACTTTGTTTTACAATTGATTCATGAGATTTAGACCCTTTCTTTGGAATATCATAAAATAGCTCATTATAGATAGAAAAAAATCGATCTATATCTACTGGATCTTTAGTTTTAAAGAATTCAGAAAAAGAACGATCTACTAAACCATCTGTTGATTTAGTACTATATATAGTTTTAGTTAATTGTATATTTTCTTCAGCCATTATCTAACTACTTTAAAGTGATAATTATCATCAAATATGGTAGTACCAAAATCATTAGTGCTTTTTAATAAAATACGATAATGTCTTTCTGGTTGTAACCCGTTCATATATAATTTAAAAAACATCCCCTCACTATCTGCACTTAATTTAGTATAATTATCATCAAAAGGGATTATTATTTCTTCTGTATGTGCATCTCTTATACTATAATAAGAAGTTGTTTTAAAATATCCTGGTTCTAAATAATTTGAAGAAGTAGTAAATTGTCTTGTAGGATATTTTTCTCTTATATGTAATCTAAAAGTAGCTACTTCATTTATATTATATTCTTTTTTACTATTATATAAAGATACATTCAATCCTTCATTAGGGAGTATAGCTGTAGACCTAAAAATTTCACCATTTACTGTGGTTATATTAATTGTACTATCATCCCATTTAAAAGCTAATTTTGGTGGATAAATTGTATGGGTATCAGAAGAAAAATATTTTAAATCACCATAACTACCTGAAGTAAATTCTTCAGCTGTTTGTGGGTATTTTATTATAAACCCATTATTAGGAATACCTGTAGGGTAGATTGAACTGTCAGTAAAACTAGCACTAAATTTATTAATTATTGAAGTTACATCTACATCTAAATCTAAAATATCTGCATTAGAAAATGATTGTGATGCAATAAAACCACTACCAGTATACCATTCACCTCCACCTGGAGTTATACCTGATGAAGGAGATATAGAACCTGTAGAACCATCATTAAAACTTCCTGTAGCCCATCTATTAGCTCTAATTGATCCATCTTTAAATAACCAAGAACAACCATTAGAAGATGTAGGATTATTTGAATATCTGCCTGTTCCTTCTTCCCATACTTTAGCTAAAGGAAATACCTCAATACCTTGATTAATAGCTAAATTTTTATGTTCAGTTGAAAATAATTGTAAATTTGTAGAATATGTAATACCTCCTGTTTTGTCTATAGCTTCTTTAATATTATCATCAGAAAATTGAAGTAAAATCCTAGATGGGTAAAATTTTGATTGAAAAGATAATTTTTCTTTTACAAGTTCAAGAATTTCATCATGTCCTGTATTTATAGTATCTCTATTTGGATGACTATATATTGTTGAATCTTTTTCGGGAAATATAAAATAATATGCCATTTTAATATGTTGTTACACGTCCGTTAATATCTTGATTTGGGTATTTTAATTCAAAAATACTTGGATCCATTGAAGGATATATTACTCCATTTTTAATAGCTCCATTAAAATCGTATTTATATTGTGAATATCCTAAATTTACCCCATTTTTATTATTTAATAATATACTTTCAACTGTTTGTACACCATTAATACCTGCAATTAAATTAGATATTTCAGATATAATAATAGGTTGATTTATTTGCCATTTATCTATGTTAAAATAATCTTTTAATTCAGATATACATTCTAATATAACTTCATTATTATTATAATTTTTATATGTAGTAATTTCAAAATCTAAACTAAAATTAATTATAAATGCATCTTTAATATTAATTGCATCTGTTAGCATTCTATATTGTTCTAAATAAGTTATTAAATTAGTTTTAGTAGCTGTATTTAGAGTAGATAAGTATTTATTTTTATCATACCCTAAAGTATATAGATTTAATGCTAAAGGATTTGGAATATTATTATATTCTGTTGTTAGGGGACTTATTTGGTCATCTTGAGTTATATAAGCTTTAGAAATTTCACCAAACTCAGAAGGTAAGGATAATGTTCTTATAATATAATCATCTTTAGTTACTGTTCTTTGTTGAGAAGAAAAATTAGCTATTGTATTTAGTCTAATATCTTCTATAGAATCTCCACTTCCCCCTCCTGTTGCAGATTCTGGATTATTAGACGTAATTGATGATTTTACATAATTAGATAAATTAGAATTTAGATTGGGTTTACTAAAAGTAATTAATTCTTTATTTTGTGTAATTGTATTTGATGATACATTAGATTCTAATCCACCTCCTACAATATATGTTATAGTTAAAGTTGTATTAGCGGGTACTTGACCATATGTTTTAGTAAATAAAAAATTAGAAGGATCAAAAGCTATATCTAATTTAGATCTCCCATCTTTAATTCCTAATCCTATATTATCAGGATTGGGTATAATTTCTTCATCAGCTTTATCACTTACACCTGCACCAAATTGGATTTCTAATTGATTATTAGTTTTAAATCTTGATATAAATCTTCTAGGGACTTTTTTTAGTTTTAAAAGATATGGTGTTTGTTGATTATATTGTTTTAGTTCAGGATCAATTGCCCCCGTATTTTCAATTTTATCAAAAATTGTATCTTGGGCTAAATAAGGAACTTCATTCCAAATGTTTCCTTCACTATCTATTATAGATTCAATTGATATAATACTATTATCAAATAATTCTAAGGTTTTAAACTTTTCAGCTGCTCCTATTGTAAATGTTTGAGTTTTTCTTTCACCTGAAATTGCTCTAACTGTTCTTTTTATTAAATAATATGATGGATTACTATCCCCATCATAATATAATATTTCTGGTTCTGAAGTAGTTGATGATGAAATACTAAAATCTACTTGATTTTCCAAATAAAAATTTGATCCTTCAGTTGAATTAAAAATAGAATTTTCATCTATTTTTAAAGCATAATTAAAATCTGGAATATGTTCTGTACCATTATCATTTAATTTTGCTGGGATTTGTTGAAATATATCTAAATTTACATTAGAAGCGGCTGTGACTTTAGGTTTATAACCCATAGCATATGCCATATTATATAAGTTTTCTTTTTCTTGGGCTAAAGATAAAAACGATTCTTTTAATTGAGTATCAGTATAAAATGATAAAATATCCCCAACATATGCTGACATTTCAAGAAACATCATTCCTGGATTACCTTCACTAAAATCATTAAAATTATTAGGAAAATATATTTCGGAAAATTCTATTAATTGGTTTTTAAAAGAATTAAAATCTTTATTAAGATATTTTACATCTTTATCTTGTGTTTTATTTGATACTTTATTATATGCCATTTTTATATATTATTAACCATTTCCACGGGGGAAGTATGATGAGTTAAAGTTTAATTGAATTGCATCTTTTGATCCATCTAAATTAAAACTATATGAAATTATTATGTGTAACTTATATTCATCATTTTCAAAATTTACATTTACATCTGATAAAGTAATTACAGGAATGTAAAATTCTATTTGACTATTAATTTTATCATTTAAAACCTCTATATTTGGATTTTGTTCAAATAATAAATTTTTTAACCCTACACCAAAATTAGGTTCATTTACTCGTTCTCCAGGTTCAGTTAATAATAAATTAATTAAATTACTTTTAATTTGTTCTTTAACTGTTTTAGTACCTTTAAACATATTAACAGAATCAAGAGGAAAAGCAACCCCAATAGTAACATTTTTATTAATATCTAAAGGACTTATTCTTCTATTTCCGTTAATATATGCCATTATGGTCTACTGTTTTTTCTTTTATCCATTGCACGCATTAATTCTCTATAATCTCTGTTTACAACAGTTGCTACTTCAGTAGGCATTGTTTCTGTTGGTATAGGAGATGATGAATTAAATGGTTGGGATAAATTTACAGGTGATAATGCTGATTCCGTATTAGTATTACCTTGAGCTGTTTCGTTTAATAAATCATTAAGAGTACCATTAGATACAAAATTTTTAGATATAGGTTTTTTACCCATAATTTTTTCTTTTAAAGAAGTTTGTATATTTTCAGGAATAGGTGTACGTTGTGTAGATTGTTCTACAACTTGTGGTTTTAATTCCTCACGTAAATCTTCTTTAAGTGATTTAATTTCACGTCGAAGAGCATAATCTATTTCTTCTCTTACAACTTTTCTAATTAATTTTTCGAAAACTGTGGCTTTCATATTAAATAATGTTTGTTAATAAATATAATTAAATTAAGCAATTCGATATTGAATTACTTTAAAATTAGCATTCTTAATTCTTTCTATAGTGTTTGGTAGTAATTCATCTTCTGGGATATATATTTCTTGATCAGAACCACCAGAATTTGTACCTCCTAACATATCATCTAAATTACTTTGAGCATCATCTACAGCAGCTTGATAAGCTTCATCTTCTATAGAATCACCTTCTACATTACACATTAAAGTATATTTAAGATAAAATCCTTCAATTAAACCTATTACAGCATTTATAGTTGTTTTTAAAGTAAGTATAACTCCTATAGCTAAAGTTGTTATTCCTAGTATAATTGCAAATTTTTCTTGAATTTTTCTAACTTTTTTTTCAAAAACTTTTACTGAGTTATTTATTTCTTTTACTTTATTATTAGATTTATCTATTTGATCTTTTAATTTAAGTCCAGCATCAACATCAGCTGCTGGTCCTTTTAGTAAATATAAACCTACTTGAGCACTTATAGCTATAGTTTGTAATACAGGTATTAAAGCTTTTAAAGCTTCAATTATTGCAGTAATGGCTATAATTATTTTATTTATTTGTAGTAATTTTTCTTGTAAATTTACTAATTTTTCATGTGATAAATTAATTAAAGATTGCATTTTTTCAACACTAGATATTAATTTATTATAAATAAAATCAATACGATTACGCACTTCTATACTACATACTAATTCGGGCCCCCTAGATGTAATTTCATCCATCATTATTTGTTTAACTGAATCTTTAGTAGGAATTTTTTGTTTAATTTCTATTATTTTTTTATTGGCTTCTTCTTTTACTTTAGGGGCTACAATATCTAAAATTTTATTACTTTGTTGTATTAATGTTACTATAGACCTTGACATATTATATTGTTTTTACTTGTTTACTTAAATTTTCTTGAAATTTTTTTCTTAATATATCTATTTTACCTTTACGATTTTCAATAGCAATATCATTAATTATAGAAGGAGTAGTAACACCTCCTGGAACTAAATATGATATTTCTCCATCAATCATATCTAATATACTATCTAAAACATCTAATAAACCTTCTGTTAAATCATCTCCAACCATCCATTCTTGCATTTTATGACCTAAAATAAGAGGTTCAGTAGGTAGATTTCCATCTTTTAAACCAAAATAAATATTAGGAGAATTTACAATAAATTTGCTATCTTCCTTATCACTTGTATCAAAATTAAAACTACCATTTGTACTAAAACCAATAGCTTTATCTGAAAATAATAAAATAGAATCGTTTTTAGCGTTAAAAATTAAACGGTCTGAATCTATTATTATTTGTTTTCCTTGATATATATATGGTGCATCTGGTGTATAACTCATTACATTGTTAATTTAACTATTTTTTCATGATTATTAAATTTATCTTTACTTAAATCCATTCCACTTACAATTCCATTGTAAATATTTTTATTTGGTATTGATAATAATGAACAATATTTACGAACATCAAACCATGGACATTCTTTTGCTGCAATTTGATTATGTCCTAATATTATAATATCAGGGTATTTAGTTAAATAAAATTTAACTAATTCATTTAATGAATTAGCTTGTTTTTTAGTCATATCAAATGCACCTTTTCCTCCTATCCAACTTATATTAATTGTATTACTATTTCCTATAGTTGAACTTTTATTATATCCTTTTCCTGGACTATTTACACCATTTGATGGTGTATTATCTTTTAACATTTGAACACAAGTTCCTTCATAATCTATAGTTACATGATACCCTCCTTTTTTCCATCCTCCTACTTTTTCTTTTAATTGTCCTTCTTTTTCATGTCCTTTTGGATAATATTTATCTGCACTTTTCTGCATAAAATACCAAGCTACCCATAAATGAGGATTAACACTAAATGTTAATGGTGAAGCTGTTGTATGAATTACTAAATATGAAACTCTAGATGGTGATGCAACTTCATCTGAATCTATTCGAGTTATTATATCAGCTACACTTAAAGGAGTATGAACTGTAGTTGCTATTCCAACATATTGATATGAAGGAATAGGAGTATTGAATGATATTTCAGTTAAATCTACAGAAGTTAAAGCTGAGCTGATTGGTGTATCATCATTAACATCATTAGTATCTTCTTCTGTTCCTGATATATCTTCAATTTCTATATCAAAAACTCCATCTAAAAGTTCTTCTGCATAATCTGCAAAAGGATCATCTGGGTCATCTATAGAAGATGTAGGAGGTAAAGTTTGAGGGGTTGATTCAAATGATTCTGTAATTTCTTCAGGAATATCTTCTGCTACTATTAATGGTTGGGTAATTAATGTTTCAGGAGTTTGATAATTTCCTGCTAATTGTTCTTGTATAGTAGGTTCTATAACTAAATTAGCTCCAAATGATTTTTGATTTAATGAAGCAGGTATAAAATTAGATAATTGTTGGTTAGATGTCATATAAATTGATGATGCATCACCTATTATATCTTCTTTAGCGTGAATCCAACCTTTATCATCTAATTGACTTGATTGACCATTCCTTATAATAATAATAGGATCTCCCAATTTACCATTATTACTCCATTCATTAGGAGTACCTACTTTATCACTTATATTAGTAGAACCAAATCTTATAGAATTACCAAATCTACCTTCTATAATAGTATCACCTTCATAAGGTAATAAAGGTTTTATATTTAATTTTTCTTTAAAATAATGACCTAAATTAATTCCTGTTGATCCATCTTCTACTTGTCTTGCGATACTTTGTTCATAATCATTAGATGAAGCATTATTAAATTCTTCTATATATGGTAAAGCATTATGGTGAGGATGGTTCCAGATATTTAATATGGGAAGATAATATGTTGATATTTTATTATCTTTATCACCTGATGACATTATTAAAACCACTTCATTTAATAATGGGTAATTTTTTACAAATGAAAATAAAGGTTTTGCAATAGAATCAGTAGAAGGATTAGATTTATTTAAAGTTGTATAAAATATAGTACCTATTGAATCATAACTACCATAATCTTCAAAACGATCATGAGAAGGATCTAATATAATATCAGTAACCCTAACAGCTTCTAATTTAGTATCGGGAGATAAAATTTGAAATTGATTATCTATTCTAACTATTGCCATTATTTTTCTTAGGTTCTTTTTCTGTTTCTTCTATTATATCTTGTAACTGATTCATTTCTTCTTCAGTTAACATATCACCTCCCCCACTGGTAGCATTTCCTGTGGATAAACGTTGAACTATAGCTGCCATTTTTAATAAATGGTCATCATTTTTAACACTAATTTCCATATATTCTTTAATTAATGGAACAACAACAGTAGCGTCTCCTAAATTTTGAATAAGAGGTCTTAATTCAGCTATAAGCTGACCTATTTGTTTACCTTTTTTTTTCTGATTAGTGTGGATTTCTTTAAGAAGATCAGAAAATGTTTTATCGTCAAATATTACTTGGCCTAATGGATCCATATTTTTATTTTGTTATAAATATAGATTTTTTAAATTTTTAC
>Ga0181407_1000185_pt1 | contig 21255 bp, 12 predicted proteins | sample 30SPOviralmetaG_FD_130136 | JGI IMG/M metagenome (GOLD analysis project Ga0181407, IMG submission 130136) | Marine viral communities from the oligotrophic San Pedro Time Series (SPOT) site, San Pedro Channel, CA, USA - 30 SPOT_SRF_2012-01-26 | ecosystem: Environmental > Aquatic > Marine > Strait...
CGACGATAATTTAGATTGTGTAGTCATAAGTAAAGACGGTACAATCGGAGATATATATGAGGTTCAAGGTCTTAAGATAGCAATACCTCAAACCCCTGAAAAAATAGATGGTCAAAAGCTAAAGGCTGAAGATCAAGTATTTATAAGAAGGGAAAGACCAGAATCTTTAAAAAGAATAAGATCAATACATGAATTTAAAAACCATCCAGACCAAACTAAAGAACAATACTATAAATATATTGATGTGGAGTTTAATTATAGGAATGATGGGTATTGGTTCATGTGCAACAGTGAACCGTGTTACATTACAGGGTCACACTATATGTACCTCAACTGGACAAAGATTGATGTGGGGGCGCCCGAGTTTAGACAGGCAAACAGAATATTTTATTACTTCTGGGAGGCTTGTAAGGCAGACTACAGGTGTTACGGAATGTGCTACCTCAAAAATAGACGGTCTGGCTTTAGCTTCATGGCATCATCAGAAACTGTTAATGTGGCTACAACGTCAAGAGACTCGAGGTTTGGTATATTATCAAAAACAGGTGCTGATGCGAAAAAAATGTTTACCGACAAGGTTGTACCAATCTCGGTAAATTATCCATTTTTTTTTAAACCTATACAGGATGGTATGGAAAGACCAAAAACAGAGTTGTCTTATAAATTACCATCAAGAAGATTAACCAGAAATTCTTTTAAAGAATCAGATGATGAATTATTAGGGCACGGCTTAGATACAACAATTGATTGGAAAAATACAGGAGATAATAGTTATGATGGAGAAAAACTAATACTATTAGTTCATGATGAATCCGGTAAATGGGAAAGACCTGATAATATATTAAATAACTGGAGAGTAACTAAAACTTGTTTAAGGTTAGGCGCTAGAGTTGTTGGCAAATGCATGATGGGGTCTACATCCAACTCATTAGACAAAGGCGGAGATAATTTTAAAAAATTATATTATAATTCAGATGTTGACAAACGAAATAAGAATGGGCAGACTTCAAGTGGATTATATTCTTTGTTCATACCTATGGAATGGGGCTACGAAGGGTTTATTAATAAGTATGGATACCCTGTATTCGAAACACCATCATCTCCGGTTGAAGGAATTGATGGCGGCATCATACGTTCGGGAGTTGTTGAACATTGGGAAAATGAAGTAGAGGGCTTAAAGAATGATGCGGATGCGTTAAACGAATACTATAGACAGTTTCCTAGAAGTGAAAAGCACGCTTTTAGGGACGAAACACTGCATTCTTTATTTAATCTAACAAAAATATACGAGCAAATAGACCACAACGAAGAAATGACTTCAAAGGGGTATGTTGCTCAAGGAAGCTTTTCTTGGAAAAACGGAATAAAAGATACAGAAGTAATTTGGACGCCTACTAAAAACGGTAGATTTTTTGTTAGCTGGATTCCCAAGTTAGAGCTTAGGAATAATGTTATTGAAAAAAATGGAATTAAATACCCCGGTAATATAAACTACGGAAACTTTGGCTGTGATAGTTACGATATTTCCGGCACCGTAGGCGGAGGCGGATCTAACGGAGCACTGCACGGTCTAACAACATTTTCAATGGACCCGGATTTCCCCTCTAGTAAATTTTTTTTAGAATATGTAGCAAGACCACAAACGGCGGAAGTTTTTTTTGAAGATGTTCTTATGGCAATAGTATTTTATGGCATGCCTATACTTGCTGAGAATAATAAGCCAAGATTGCTTTATCATTTAAAAAGAAGAGGTTATAGAGGTTTTTCTATGAACCGGCCCGACAGGCTACGAGGAGCATTATCTAAATCTGAAATAGAATTAGGCGGAATACCAAATACATCAGAAGATATAAAGCAAGCACACGCTGCTGCAATTGAATCATATATAGAAGAAAACGTTGGTAATCAAGGAAATAACCACGGAAATATGCATTTTCAAAGGACCTTAGAAGACTGGGCAAAATTTGATATATCAAAACGTACAGCTCATGATGCTTCTATAAGCAGCGGGCTGGCTATAATGGCTTGCAGAAAGCATTTATATCGTCCTAAAAGTGAAAGAGTAATTAAAAAAATTGATTTTATGTTTTCAAAATATAAAAACAAAGGGTCAAGAAGCGAGATAATAAAATAAGCATGGCAAAAACTAAAGCAAATATTTATGCATTCCCAAATCAAGCGGTTTCAGATTCTGTAAAAAGAACTGAAGACTATGGCTTGTCTGTTGGTAAAGCTATTGAACAAGAATGGTTCAATAAAGATAGCAACGGGGTTGGTAGATTCTATAACTCTAAAGAAGAGTGTCATAGACTAAGATTATATGCTAGAGGAGAACAATCAATAAGAAAATACAAAGACGAATTTGCTATTAACGGCGACTTATCGTATTTAAATTTAGACTGGAAGCCCGTGCCTATTATACCTAAGTTTGTTGACATAGTTGTTAACGGCATGCAAGATAGAACTTTTGCAATAAAAGCAGTAGGGCAAGACGAACTCTCTACAGGTAAAAGAACTAGGTTTGTAAATGATGTTCAGCAAGATTTGAATACAGCTGATCTGCTGTTAAATATAGAAAAAGAACTTGGTGTTTCTGCTAGAAATTTTGAAGTTAACCAATTACCTGCCACAACAGAAGAGTTGGAACTATACATGCAACTTAACTACAAGCAAGGCATAGAAATAGCTGAAGAACAAGCTATAGAAAATATATTTAAAGCAAATGATTATGATTCTGTAAAAAGAAGAGTTGATTATGATATTACCACTATTGGTATTGGTGCCACAAAACATACTTTTAATAATACAGACGGGGTAAAACTGGAATATGTAGACCCCGCTAATTTAGTTTGGTCATATACAGAAGATCCTAATTTTTCAGATTGTTATTATTTTGGTGAAATAAAAAATATAAGCATTAACGAGCTAAAAAAACGATTTCCTAATTTAAGCAACGAAACTTTAGAGCAGCTTATTAAAAAGGGATCAAATAAAGCTGTTAATAATAATTATAATTCTTTAAATTACGCTAATGATTCTATTTCTCAAAATAATACTGTAACTGTATTAAATTTTAATTGGAAAACGTGGGAACATGATGTTCATAAAATAAAAGAATCACCCACGGGCGCCAGCAAGGCAATAGAAAAAGATGATAGTTTTGATCCGCCTAAAGAACAGCAAGTTAGATTTGAAAAGGTAGAACAAACAAGAGAGGTTATATATGAGGGAGTACTTATATTGGGGACTTCTGAATTATTAAAATGGGAGAAAGCCAGTAATATGATAAGACCTTACGCTAATGTTAATAAGGTCATGATGAATTATATAGTGTCAGCCCCAAGAATGTATAAAGGTTCAATAGATTCTTTAGTATCTAAAATGACTCCATATGCTGATTTAATACAATTAACTCATTTAAAATTACAACAAGCTATTCAAAGAATGATACCATCAGGTGTTTATTTAGATGCGGATGGTCTTGCGGAAATAGATTTGGGTAATGGTACTAACTATAATCCGCAAGAGGCTTTAAATATGTATTTTCAAACTGGCTCTGTTATAGGAAGATCTTTAACAGTTGAAGGTGATCAAAACCCAGGAAAAGTGCCAATTACAGAACTTCCCGGTAGCGGAGGCGGGCAAATACAAGTTTTAGCCGCCGCATACAATCAATATCTTCAAATGCTTAGAGATGTTACTGGATTAAATGAAGCAAGGGATGGCTCTGATCCGGATCCTTATGCCCTTGTTGGTGTACAAAAATTAGCTGCCGCTAATAGCAATGTTGCTACAAGGCATATATTATATAGTAGTATGTATATAACTACTAAATTAGCTGAGGCTGTTTCTTTAAGATTTAAAGATCTTTTAGAATATCACCCTACAAAACAAGCTTTTATAGATTCTATAGGGCAATTTTCAGTAGGTTCGCTTGAAGAAATGAAAAATTTGCATTTGCATGATTTTGGTATATTTTTAGAACTTGAGCCAGATGAGGATGAAAAAGCTATATTAGAGCAAAATATACAAATGGCTCTTTCTAAAGAAAATATATTTTTAGAAGATGCTATTGACGTTAGAGAAATAAAAAATATAAAATTAGCTAATCAGTTGTTAAAATTTAGAAGATTAGCTAAACAAAAAGCTGATCAAGCTCAGGCACAGGCAGCTAGTGCCGCTCAGGCAAAAGCTCAAGGCGAAGCGCAAATATCAATAGAAAGCGCTAAAGCAGATGCAGAACAAATTAAAACTACTTCCAAAATACAATTATCAAGTGCAGAAACAGAAATGGATATTAAAAAAATGGAATTAGAAACAAGAGCCAAAAAAGAACTAATGCAATATGAATTTAATTTGAATGTGCAATTAAAAGAATTAGAATTAAAGTCACAAATGGAATTGGCTAATAGGTCAAATAATTCTATGCTACAGCGGGAGCTGTTGAAAGAAGAGGGTAAAAGAATAGCTATAGCTAATAAACCTAAAATATCAGGGGCACCTAACACGGACCGCCCTGTCAAAGATTTTGAATCCAAAGGTAATGACACGCTGGGAGGGTTTGATGTAGGTAGATTTGAAGCATCGTAGTGTTAAACAATTATTATATTTTATATTATTATGGAAAAAAAATTACAAGAAAACGTTGAGGTAAAAGCAGTAGAAGAGACTCCTGTTGATACCGTGCCTAAAAACAAAGAAGCCGCTGTACTTGAGCAAGCTATTGAGCAGGGCGAAGTAAGCCCAGAATATGGGCTACAGGAGGATGGTGTTTACAAAATTAATGTAGATTCACCACCTGAAAAAACAGAAAAAACAAAAGAAAATGCCATTCAAGAGCAAGAAACAAAGGAGACTGTGTTACAAGATGAACGATCCGAAGTGGGATTGTCAGAAGTGGGATCGGAAGTACGGGAAGCCCCCGAAAACAATGAAGAGGCCGAAAGCCCAATAGAGCTTGTAGAAGACAACCCCACCGAAGAAACTGTTGATTCTCCGATAGAAATTATTGAAAATGAAGAAAATAATTCTGAAGAGAGCGGAGTGGTTGAAAGCGATGAATCTGCCCCTGCCGTATCGGAACAAAAGGAAATACTACAGGAAACAAAAGCACAAGAACTACCCGAAGGAGTAAACAAACTAGTACAATTTATAGAGGACACCGGCGGAACAGTAGAAGACTACGCTAGGCTGAATAGAGACCTTGATAAAATAGATAATTTATCATTAGTAAGAGAATATTACGAATACACAAAACCACATTTAGACAAAGAAGATATTGATTTTTTAATTAATAAAAACTTTGCTTATGATACGGATCTTGACGATCCTAACAATATAAAAGCTAAGCAATTGGCTTTTAAAGAAGAGTTATTTAATGCCCAAAAAACATTTAAAGACGTAAAGGAAAAATACTATGCTGATCTTAAGTTAAGAAAAAAGCAAGAAGTTCCTAATGAGTACAAAAATGCAATGGCGTATTACGATAAAACTCAGCAATTAATCAAAGAAGAAACTAAAAATGCTGAAAAATTTGCTCAAGAAACTAAAAAAGTTTTCACTAATAATTTCAAAGGTTTTGATTTTAAGGTTGGTGAAAATAATTATAGATTTAAAGTAGACAATCCGCAAAAAACAAAAGAGTTTCAATCTAACATTAACAACTTTTTAAATCAGTTTCAAAACAAAGAAGGGTTTACTGACGCGAAAAAATACCATAAAGCTTTATTTACTGCACAAAATGCAGATAAAATAGCTAATCACTTTTACGAGCAAGGCCGTGCCGACGCTATAAAAGAATCTGCAAAAAAAGCAAAAAACATAAATATGGACCCGCGAACAGATAATTCTTCTATAATTACAAAATCTGGTGATACAATAAGAGTTGTTTCTGGCGATTCTTCTGATAAATTGCGCATTAAATGGAAATAACAACTTAAAATCAAAACAAAATGGCATTTACTAACGGCATACCTGCCGCTTTACAACCAACTCAGACTAAAGCACTTTATTCTGGGAACTACATTGACTTTACAGCCGCTGGCTTTAGTCAATGGACTCAACAATACCTACCAGACGTATACGAAAAAGAAGTAGAAAGATATGGAAATCGATCTATTGGATCTTTCCTCCGTATGGTATCGGCAGAAATGCCCTCAACATCAGATCAAATTATTTGGACTGAACAAGGTAGACTTCACACTAGATATGTGAATGTACTTCCACAAGGAAATAACGCAACTATGCCAGTAGCTGGTGGCCAAGCCGCAATTGCTGCTAATGCAAACGCAGGCGGAGTGCTAAACTTTAGCGTTCCTACCGCCCAGCCTTCTAGCCTAGGTGTTAGCCCTACTGCCCAAACGCAGGCTGTTAACTTTAGAATAGGACAAACCGTTATGGTACAAATTCAATCCAGCGCAACTTCTGCTGTTGGTGGAACTGGTGCTGTTATTAAAGGCGTTTGTACTAACGTTGGCGTTGGCGGTGGTGGATCAACTGCTGGCCAACAATTTCAAATTAAGGCTTACGCTCCTCATGGCGCAATTGCAGCAGGGGAAAGAGTTACGGCTCTTGCTTATGGGTCTGAATTTGCAAAAGGGTCTGGAAGCTTTTCCGAAAGCCTTGATCCAGGATACGCTACTTTTACTACATCACCAATTATTCTAAAAGAAAATTATTCAATCAATGGATCTGACACAGCTCAGATTGGATGGATTGAAGTAACTTCTGAAAATGGAGCTGGCGGATATTTGTGGTATATTAAATCGGAGCATGAAAATAGACTTCGCTGGGAAGACTATATGGAAATGTCTATGGTTGAAGGCGTTAAAAAAGTAGCCGGAGGCGCTGATATTGCGCTTGGCGCTTTTGGAGGTTCTTTGGGGTCTCAAAACGCTAGAGGAACAGAAGGCTTTTTTGAAGCTATCGAATCAAGAGGAAACGTTTATACTGGTTTTGGCGGTCAAGCGGCTGCTCAAGCTGGAGGCGGAGCTCTTACTGATTTTGACAATGTTCTAAAACAACTTGACAAGCAAGGATCAATTGAAGAAAACATGCTGTTTTTGAATAGAGAGCTTTCTTTGGAAATTGATGATATTCTTGCTATGCAAAACGGAGCTTATGCAGGAGCAGCTAATCACGCTGGAGGCACCTCTTATGGTGTGTTTAATAACAGCGCTGATATGGCCCTTAATTTAGGATTTACAGGTTACAGAAGAGGATCTTACGATTTTTACAAAACTGACTGGAAATATTTAAATGATTGGTCAACTCGTGGTGGGTTTGGTGATATTGAAGGTGTATTAGTACCTGCTGGTACTTCTACCGTTTATGACCAAAATTTAGGACAAAATATTAAGCGTCCTTTCCTACATATTCGCTATAGAGCTTCAGAAACTGAGAACAGAAAAAACAAATCTTGGATTACAGGATCTGTTGGAACTGGGTCTCCCACCTCTGATATTGACGAAATGAAAGTTAATTATCTAAGTGAAAGATGTTTAGTTACACAAGCCGCAAACAATTTTGTATTGTTTAAAGCTTAATAACACCTAGTAGACTTACCCTCGTTGTTAAAACGGGGGTATTTTCTACTTTTAATTATTATATTATATTATGTCAACAAAACAAAAAGATCAAAGTAGTGCTGAAGCATTAGACAGCGCTTGGGAGTATAAAGATAGAACATATGTTTTAACAGGAATGAACTCTCCTGTATCTTATACCATACAAACAAAACATACAGCTAGAAAACCATTGCTATGGTTTGACGAAGGCTTTAAAAAAAATAGAGAAATTAGATTAGCTACTAATCAAGAATCTTTATTTGCTGATAAACAAGATGGGTATGCAACATTAACTCATGTAATGTTTCAAGACGGGGCAATTTTTGTACCAAGGTCAGAAGTAAACATGCAAAAGCTCCTTTCTTTTTATCACCCTTTAGCCGGGAAGCTATGGGAAGAGATTAACATTGTTAAGGAAGCAACAGATGAAGTGGATCAAGTTGAATTTGAGCTTGAAGCGCTAAAGCTGGTTCAAGAATTAGAAGTAGAACATTTAGAAGCAATAATGAGAACTGAGCTAGGTTCTGCTGTTTCTAATATGACAACTAAAGAATTGAAAAGAGATGCTTACAGGTTTGCTAAAAACAACCCGGCTTTATTTATAGAATTGTCTAACGACGACGATATAAAACTACGTAATTTAGCAAATAGAGCGGTTGAGGCTGGTATAATCTTATTAACAGATGGTAATACTGTGTTTAAATTTGCTAATGGTAAAAAGATAATGACTGTACCATTTGAGCAGCACCCCTATGGGGCTCTTGCTGCTTACTTTAAAACAGACGAAGGGGTTGATTTAATGAAATCTCTTGTTAAAAAACTGTCTTAGCTTAACCAGGTGTAGGGTAAGAAATTAACCCTACATCAACTAATTAATATAAAAAAATATAAATGGTTAATGTAAACGAAGTGTACAAAATTGTGCTAACTATTACTAATAAAGATAATAGAGGCTATATAACACCAGAAGAGTTTAATAAGCTTGCTGATCAAGCTCAAAATGAATTATTTGAGGGGTACTTTAATAAGCAACTAACCTACGAATCAAGAATTTTGCTAGACTCTGATTTTGGAGACCCCGTTTTATTTAACTCTGAAAAAATAAATTTATTTTATAAAGATGCAACTTTAAGTAAAACCGCTGGTACTTGGACTTTTCCAAGTGATTTTCACAAATTAGGTATTGTACGAGTAGGATCAGTAGTTGCGGACTTTGCTTCTCACGGGGATATTAAGTTTATTAATCTGTCTCCTTTAACAGCACCAGTAGCTACTCAGCCGGTATTTACATTGAACGGTAGCGGCATTAAAATTTATCCAGATACGGTTGCTAGCGATGTGAGTATTGAGTATTTAAAAAAGCCTATCCCGCCCAAATGGGGTTATTTAATGCCTACAGCTAATCAAGTTGCTTCGGGCGTTCCTAATAAGCCTATATATGATAATACAGCTTTTGATCCAGCTACGGATACTTACGACGCACCTGCAAAATCTTTTAACTTTGAGTTGCATAGTTCAGAAAAAAGCGATTTGGTTGCAAAAATACTTACCTTAGCGGGAGTCACAATAAAACAACCTGATATAGTTGGGTTTGGACAAAGAAAAGAACAACAAATACAAGCAACTGAACAATAATGGCAATATCAAGAAAACCTTTAGACGTAGATAATTATTCATCCCAAGAGGGAGGAACAGGCACGGCAATAGCTGGATACTATAGCAGGGTGCATTTGAATGATATTATAAATAATTTTATGGTTGCTTATGTTGGGGATGGCAAGGCGTTAACAAAAGTGCCTCGATATGAGATTGCTTTTTGGGCGCAAAGATCAGTTCAGGAATTTAGCTATGACATTTTTCATGCCGAAAAAAATTTAGAAGTAGAGTTAAGCTCTACATTGCAATTGTCTTTACCTTCTGATTATGTAAGCTATGTTAAAATATCTTATGTAGATTCAAATGGCAATCATAGAACAATACAAAATTCAAAGACTACAAAACCAACCCAAGCTGCTCAGCAAGATGGTGATTTTAAATATATTTATGATCAATCTGGTAACTTAACATTTATCGAAACATCCGAAACAGTAAAAAGATTTCAATCTTCAAAAGGCTTTTTAAAAGATAAAGATTTGCAAAATTTTCATAATGAATCTGATTTGCCTTCTGTTTATGGCAGAAGATATGGGTCAGAACCAGAAAGACAAAATATAAATGGTACATATTTATTAGATTTACAAGATGGTAAAATATATTTTGATTCTTCATTTTCAGAAGGAGATCTAATATCTATACAGTATATATCAGATGGACTTGGAGATAATGGTAATTTTGACAATGTTCTTGTCCCTAAAGTAGCCGAAGAAGCGGTTTATGCAAACATTTTGTATAATCTTAGTAAACTGCGTCCTTCTGCCGCGGGCGGAGTCCCTTTATATAAAAAAGAAGCATCTTCTAAAATGAGAAATGCTAAAATAAGATTAAGTAATCTTAAAATAGAAGAATTAACACAAGTTTTACGAGGTAAGTCTAAGTGGATTAAACACTAATATATGCCAGAAATTAAAAGACTCTTTACCGCGAGTCGAATGAATCGCGATTTAGATGAAAAAATGCTACAACCCGGTGAATACCGAGAAGCATTAAATGTAAACGTAAGTAAATCTGAAAGCTCAGACATAGGTGCCGTTGAAAATATATTAGGTAATAAGCTTATTGTTAACACAAATTTATCTAATGCAAAAGTTATAGGCGAATACAGAGATAATGGTAATGAAAAAATATATTACTTTATTACTACAAACTCTTCGTATAATGAAATAAATAGCGGTAATCATCAAATAATAGAATATAATCAAAAAGCAAACAAAGGAACTATTTTAGTTAATAGTTTTGCACTAAACTTTCATCAAAATTATTTAATTACAGGAATAAATTTAGTTGATGAACTTTTGTTTTTTACAGATGATAGAAATCCTCCTAGAAAAATAAATGTTGAAACAGCTAGAAATACTCCGGGTAGATATAATTTAGATACAAATATTGACGATGTAATCTCTGTTGCTAAATATGCACCTTACGTGGCTGCAAATATAGTTGGTGTTTCAGATTCAGACGAGCAAGGCAATGTGATTACCTCTAATTTTCTTGAAAATAAATTAATTAGATTTTCGTATAGATACCAGTTTGAAGACGGGGAATATAGTGTGCTAGCACCATTTACCCCTATATGTTTTTCAAGGCTAAACCAGTCTGATACAATTGTTACAAATATTCAAGACTTTGGCGAAATTGAAACCTTTGTTAATGCTATAAAATCAGTACAGCTATCAGTTCCAACGCCTTCAGGATTAGGCATTACAAAAGTTGAATTAATATATAAAGAAACCGGCAGCCCCGCATTATATGTTGTTGAAAGCAAAGTATTAACTTCTGAAACTTCGTTAAATTTCTTTTACAAGTCTCAGGATCCCTTTAAGACTTTGCCTTCAGACCAAGTTACTAGAGTTGCGGACGCGGTGCCCAGGCTTGCTAAATCTCAAGAGTTAGCGGGAGGCAGGCTAGTTTATGGTAATTATTTACAAAATTTTAATATACCAAAAGTTTCATTTACAGTAAGCAGAACAGGCGAAGCTTCAGCTAGATATACGTCTTTAGATAATAGAATGTCTGTAAAATCGAGAAGAACATATCAAGTTGGAATTGTTCTTGTTGATAAATTTGGTAGACAAACGCCCGTGTTGCTTTCTGAGACCGGAGGGGATACGGTGTTTGTGGACGCGGCCACTGGGGAAGCCAATAGTACTTCCGTTTTTAATTCTTTAAGAATTGCATTTTCACAATCTACAATAACAGCACTACAGGCTTTAGACTGGTGTTATTCATATAGAATTGTTGTAAAACAAAGAGAACAAGAATATTATAATTGGATTTCTACCGTAGCATCTTTAAACGTAGTAAATAGATTTGGGGACAGCATTAATAAAATACCAAGGGACCAAACAGCCGTAATACCCCCTAGTACAAGTGCTACAATATCTCCATGCGATACCGCCGTATACCCTAAAATATTGGGTGGCGTTAATAAAACGACTTCTACTTTAAGTAAAGTACAATCTATAAACAATCCCACCGGAACAGCTAATGTCCCAACGGATAGCTCAACGTCCGGCGTAGCTGTGTTCGAAACTGAACCTTTTGAGTCAGACTTAGATATATTTTTTGAAACATCAACAGGGGGATTAATATCTGGGCTTACAACAACCGCAATAGATATACAATTTTATAATTGTTATTTATTAACGTTCACTTCAGGCACACACATTGAGATCAATAGGCTAAGAGCAGGCTTCAATGAAAGATTTTTTGACGTAGGGGTTAGAGCTTATGTAGTAAAAGAAAATTTTGCTGAAGAAAGAAGATTTAACACCCTTATACATTCAAGTGGTTTGTTTAATTCAAGAACAAATATAAATTACATAAACCAATTTAACGAAGCAGAAGGTGGTTTAACAATATCTTTAGACCCTCAAGATGGGTCAATACAAAAACTTTTTGCTGACGATACTCAAATAATTATCTTTCAAGAGGATAAAATATCAAGATCCCCAATAAATAAAAGTTTTATATATTCCGCGGAGGGGGGAGCAATGCCTATAACTTCAAGTACCCAATTTCTTGGGACAATTGCACCATTCCCGGGAGAGTTTGGAATATCTAAAGACCCAAAGTCTTTTTCATATTACGGGTATGCAAAATACTTTACTGATAAAAACAGGGGTAGCGTTATGAAATTATCTCAAAACGGGTTAATTGAAATATCTAACATGGGTATGAGCGACTTTTTTAGAGACGCTTTAGCAAAATCTGATCAAATTATTGGGTCTTATGATGAATACAGTAATTTATACACTTTAACCTTAATAGGCAAAGGGTTTAGTGGATTTGAAGATACTAATATTGCCACCGCTTCTGATGGTTATTTTACTATAAGTTTTGACGAAACAACCGGAGGATGGGCAAGTTTTAAATCTTTTGAGCAAGAGGGAGGTTTAAGCCTTAACAATATATATTATACGTTTAAAAACGGTATATTGTGGCAGCATAATGACACAAGCGTAAATAGAAATACATTCTATGGCGCTAGCGCCGCGGAATCATACATAGAGCCTATATTAAATGACGCTCCATCAACTATTAAAACCTTCAATAACGTAAGTTACGAAGGATCAACCGGGTGGGAGTTGGATTTTATGCAAACAGATATTTCTTCTGTTGGGTCAGAACCAGCTTTAGAAGATTACAGTTTAATAACTTTACAGCTTACAGGTGCGGCCAACAATAGTATAATAACTGGCGAAAAATCCGTATATGCTAAAAATGGTGAGTCCGCTCAATGGATTATTAAGGCTAAACCTAAAAATGCTGATTTTGAATTTAATAGCATTACTGATGTTGTTTTAACAGGTAGTGGTGTTGGGATACAAAATCCTTCAGCTATTACAGATGGGAATTTAGTATTTTTAATTACTGCATCAGCGGGCGCTGGAGATGAAACAAAATTTATAGCAATATCAGGTGCTGGTGCTGATCTTATTTTTGAAGTTAATTTATTGACTATAAGCGTAGGAGATGCCGTTACCAATGGTAATGTTAGTCCCGCTTTAGCAACATATACTACAACCGGCGCAAATAACTTAGATATTACAGTTTCCCCTATAAGTACTCACTATATAAATCCAGGCTTAATATCAGCTAATATAACAGGGCTGGACCAAGCAGGAGCTATTACGTCTTCAATTATTACCAGAAATGTTAAAGTGCGTGATTATGATTTAACATCAGGTACAGATAATAAATATATTATTGATTACGTTGATGTTGGTTTTGATTACTTAAAACAGCCTATATTGGTTTTAACAAAAGGCAAAACATATAGGTTTGATCAAAGTGATAGCTCAAACGCAGGACACCCCTTAAAATTTAGTACAACTGCAGACGGAACGCACGGAAGTGGAACAGAGTATACGACTGGAGTAACTTATAACGGAACGCCTGGATCCGCGGGGGCATATACGCAAATAGTAGTTGCGTCAAACACACCTACATTATATTATTACTGCTCCATTCATTCAGGAATGGGCACAGGTACTAATATAGTGCCTTTTAATTTAAGTTTTAGTAACGGTAATATAGTTGCTGGTTTTCCAATAACAGTTCCTATAACTGCAAAAAACAATTCTTTAGGCATAAGCGGAGCTGCTACTATATTACCTCAATTAACATGGGCGACTCCTGCAAGTGGGGCATTAACTACTCCTGCAAATACTACTGTTAATGCGGCATATGCAATAACCCCGTATGATGCTGCTGCAAAAAGAACAGCCACATTAACATGGACAGTTTCTGGCACAACAAAAGTATTTTTGCCTAATGGACATAGTTTAGCATATAGCGTAGCTGGCACTACAATAAGTACGGCAGGTGTAGGTTCGGTTTCTCAAGAATATTTGCTATATACTATTGTTTTACCCGCTGTTTCAGAAAATACTACTGCGACAGCCACTATAACAGGTTCAGGTGAGGTAACAGCTTCTGTGGGAACATATTCTAATCCTTCTAATTTTGCAGCAACAGGTAGTACACCGGTAAGTATAACAAATTCAAATGGTGCTACTATTCCAATAGAGATTTCAGTTGTTAATCCAGCCGATACTTGGATACTTTTTAATGGGTCTCCTGGCTCAAAAATAGTTGATCCAGATGGCATTAATTTTGCTGGGTCTAATTATCCGTTTACTATAGGAGTATTAGATAATACAACTAGCTCACAAAGATCAGGGCAGGTTCGTATACAAAAGTACGGTAATAGCAGAGTTACAGGTTCAGCAGTTGCTGATCAACTAATAACCATAACACAAAATGCATAATGAGTACAATAATTAAATTTCCTTTTGAAGAAAAAGAAGGTAAATATTTTGCACCAATAGTGTCAGAAGAAACAACATATAAGGTTTCATCTGGTGCTGTTGTAGCAGACGCAACTAAGCTTGTGTCTGGAACAAAAGGTACATTTATGCGTACTCGCTTAAAGCTACCGGTAGATAAATCAATTAACAAAGCTGAATTGTTTGCTATTAGTAGCGAAACAGTTTATTCTTCTCAATAAAATTAAATTAAATGTTAAAGGTTAGGAAATTAAAAAAATATGATTGGGATTTTTTACCAAAATGGTGGGAAAAATATAACCAAGAACCTTGGTTATACACTGAAAATTTCAAAGATATTTTACCTAATTTAGGTTTTTTAGTACATAATGAAAAACAACCAATTGCCGCAATGTGGCTTGGTTTAACCAATTCAAATTCTGCACTTCCAACAGCAGCCATATCTGATCCAAAGTATAGGGGTAAGGATAGAAAAGATGCAATATCATTTTTATTAAGCCATGTAACAAACCATGCTAAAGAATTAGGTTTTAAATATGCGTTTGCGTGGGCTCAAGAGGGGTATATGTTGGATTATTATTTAAAATTAGATTACGAAAAATTCGAAAATCCATCTTACGAATTAATAAAAAAATTATAAATGGGGCAAAAGAAAAAAAATAATAGGATGGCTGGTAAAATAGCCGAAAGAGATCAGGCGGACCTATTAAAAAAGCAAAGTGCCGCGCAGGAACAATACGATACTGATATTGCAGCTTTAAGAGATTTTGAAGTAACAGATTTTTATGACTCTCTGTCAGCCACAACAATTGGCAGGGATAATGTTGAAATGGCAAGCCAGAACTTGAAATTTAATAGGGATGGCGTTCTTCAGGAAGGGTTGGGAGAATTGCCTGACTACGTTAAAGCCAATCTTGCTAATTTAGGACCGGCGGGGACAACTAATGTTGCGAATTTAGCTAGAGGTGCTGATACCGGGCTAACTAATACGATGCGTAATCTTCAAGTTTCAACAGCGGGGGCTGCATTACAAGCACAAGAAGCTGATCAATCATTAGCGGCAACTCAAGACTTAATTGCTCAAACTGGGTCAGGGGGTGGTGGTGCTTCTGCACTAGCTGCCGCCGCAGCAAGATCTAAAGCTGGAATTGCAGCGGATATTGATATGCAAGTTAAGCAAAACGAAATGTTACGGGCCCAAGGAGAATCTACTTTACAAAAAGATCTGCTAGGACAAGGTAATCTTGCTTCGCAATTTGACTTAGGTCAACAACAATTTAATAAACAGCAGCAAAACCAATTTGCTCTTACTCAATTTGGTGCTGAAAATCAGATGAATATGTTCAATACGGGTCAGCAACAACAGCAAAATATGGCTTTATTTTCTGCTGCTAATCAAATGGCGCAATTTAACGCAGGACAAAATATGGCCGCTTCAAACTCTGAGTTTCAGTCAATGGCAAACGCAAACTTACAAAACGCAACCGCTATTAATAACGCTTTAGCGCAAGATGCTCAGACTCAAACAAGCTTTGATTTATCTCGAGCAGCTGGTCAGGCCCAAAGCCAAAGCAACGAATATGATGTTAACGCTAATTTGCTTGACATTTCTACAAATGAGCTTAGTGAAATTGATGCTAAAACAGCTGAAAATCAAGCGGTTATAGATTTAGGTAAAATGTCTAAAAAAAGTAAATTCTTTAGTGACAGAAGATTAAAAAAGAATATAAAATTAATTGGTAAATCTAATAGCGGTATTAATATATATTTATTTGAATATATAAATAAATTATTAGGTGAAGGTGTTTTTCAAGGTGTAATGTCAGATGAAATACCAGCTCACGCTATTGTAAAGCATCACAGTGGTTACTATTGTGTTGATTACAGCTTGTTAGATGTGAAATTTAAATCATTAACTTAATGATATGAAAGATTATAATCCTAAATTAGCAGCTAAAAAAAATAACCCTGAACAATTGCTTATAAAAAATAATAGAAATATTGAATTTGATAGGCAATTTAAAAGAACGTCGGAACAAAAATTAAATCAAGAGTACCCAAATCCCCAAGGGTTTTTTAACGCAGAAGTACAAGGGGTTGCTAGAGCTATAGTAGAAAAAGCTAGCAGTTACACAAATAAAAAGAAAAAAGGAGAAATAAACAATGCTGAATACTCTGCCGAAATGGCTAATATACAGCAAATGGTGGGAAACTTAAAATCAATTAAAAATGTTGTTAATGCAAATTTAGCTGCTTATAATGATTCTCTTAAAAACGGGACCTTGTCGTATGGCATGGACCAATTTGACGAAGCTGTTTTAGTTGGTTTAAATAAAGGCGAAATAAACCTAGATTTAGATGAAGATAATAGGGTTAAATTAACAGGAAAAGCTAATAGTGCGCTTGATGGGAATTTTGACGTTAATATATATGACGCAATAAACGTGCCCGCTCCAGTTAATAAAATTGATCCATTAAATTTATTATTAGACCCTTACGTTAAGGGTATAGGCCTTGACTCAAACGGTCAGCCAATGACTAAAGTAGACGAAAATGGTCAAAAAATTTTAGATACAGGCGACATTAGCGAACATAAGCTAGACAATCTAGAATTTATACAAGATGCTATTTCAACTGTAGGGGATCCTGGCCTTAGATCTTTTTTAGGAGATCATATGAATCTACAAAATAAAGAAATTAAAAATCTAGTAGAGCATCTCAACTTCAATGACGGCGACCACGAATGGAGAAACGCCGCAGAAGCAAGAGCTTTCCAAGATTTAAATGAATACATAGAAAACAAGTATCAAAGACAGAGAAAACCCCACCCAGATACACTTGCTTCTAATGTTTCAAATCAAGCCTCTAAAATAGCCGCGGGTAAACAAGTTGTTTTAGAGCCTGACAATATTACAACCCCCACCGCAGCTCCCATGGCAGAACCTACTGTTCTTGAGCCACAAGCTGCGCAGGAACCGCCTATAGAAGAGGTAAGCCCTGATTTAAGCCCTTTTACGTACAAAGAAAAAAGCAAAAATAAAGCTTTAGAATTAATTAAAAAATACTCTGCATGACTTTAGAGACAATTGTAAATAATATGATATCGGCTAATGAGCCAGAGTCTAATATTGCAATGGTTATAAAAGCTTTTAAAAAGGCAAAAGGATTAAAAAAAGAAACAAGTCCGCTTAAGCAACACGTCCTCGGGCATCAAGGTCCAACAGACCCAGATGAAGATGACAGACCACAATGGGAAATTGATAACGAAAAGCTAGAAGAAGGCTTGCCTATTGACAATAGCATGGAAGCAGTGCTCAGAAGAAGGAAAGAGCAAGGGGAAATTAAATTAGATGAAGTTGTTGTTACAGCAGGAGACGAGGAGGGTAGAATTGAACCAACGACCGCGCCCTCGGAAGAAGGCATTGAAAGAGAAAGACAGGTAAAAAAAGAACAAGATCTTCCGGCAAAAATACAAAAACAAAAAGACGAAGCTGATAAAAGGGTTAAAGAAATTATTAAGTCTGAAACAAATTATCTTAACCAAGAAGATTTAAACGTAAATGAATTTCAAAAGGCTTAAACGATTTTACTCAAGAAATACCGAACATTGTAGCAGGGGAGTTAGACCCTATTCGCCAAAAATTATTAGACAGAACATATGAATACTATATGTCTGATCTTAATAAAGAACGAAGTGATATTTTTGACAAATTTGGTATATCAAAGCAATATGCCAATATTAGCGATGATGTTTATAAAAAAAATGCAAAAGAACTAAAAGAATTCCAACAAAAGTTAATTAAAGAATCTGGCATTCCGTATGTATTTCAAGATGGCAACATTTACATACAAAAAGATGTAGATACTAATTCTTCTCAAATAAGAAAAAGACTAGCTGGAATTGATGGAGCTATGGGCAAAAGGTTTAATGATCTTTTATCTTTTGAGCTAAAAACCAATGAAGAGTACGTTGATAATTATACTAAAGCTGCAAATGAATTTAACGAATATCAGTCAAATTTTTTAAATAAAAAACTTGAAGAAAATCCATATTACAAAGGTATTAAAGAGTCAATATCTGAAACTGTAGAAAGAGAAATAAACAATGTTCAAGAGCAAAGATTAAGCTTACAGTATGGAACAGGCATTACGGGGGAAATAAATAAATGGGCACAATTAACCGTGCCTTCTCAGGTAAATGACATTAACGCTGGCGGCTTAAAAGCTCAAAGCGAAGATTTAAAAAAACAAATAAAAGAAATACAGGCCGCCCCCGATGGTTCAATGGTTTCTTTGAAGTCAGACGCATCGCCGAGCGCAAGATTGGGGCTAGGCGGAGCTATGCCTACTAGCCAAACAAGGCAATTAAAAAAAGAAGTTGCTCTTAAAGAGCTAAATATGAAACTTGACGGTGTAGATTCAGAGCTTTTTAAAAGACTTGTAAAAACGCAAGACTTTCAAAAAGAATTAGCTATGTTTAGCCAGCCTGAGCTATTTGACGAAGATGGTATAACTATGGATGATGTTGCTAAAATAGTAACCGAGCAAGGTTTAAATGTTATAGGTACATTTTTTTCATTAGGTATGTATACTACCGCAATGGAGGGCACTAGTGTAATGAGACAAATTCTTTCTGAAAAAGCAGCAACTAATTTAGGTGTTTCGATGGAAGAATTTAACTCTTATAGCTCTGAAAAACAAGCAGAGGCTATGGCTAATGTTGATGACGCACAGCTAGATGTAGCAGTAACAACTGGTTTAGCTGCAGGAGCTTTAGATGTAGCAGGTACTGTTCTTGGTGCAAGAGCCGTACTTAAAACCATGCCAAAAGGACTTTGGAGGGCACTTATTAGAGATAAAGCTTTGTCCCCTGCCGTTAAAAAAACAGCCTTTGCCGCGGCTAAAAGCTTTGGAAAAGATTTACGAACAAGTGTTGGAGGGGAGATATTGACGGAGACAGCCCAAGAAGTTGTGCAAAAAGCAGGGGTTAGCATAGGGCTAGATAAAGACTTTGAATTAGGTGACGGAAAAGAATGGGCAGAGCTTATTGGTCAAACCGCTTTATCAACAGTATCTTTAATTGGAGGCGGTAAAGGTGCGAAGGGTGTTTACAATTCTTTTAAAGCAAACCCACTTGTTGCTTATAATCAAGCGATTGATGGTAAATATACTGATTTTAATATTGAAGTTGAAAAAATAAACTTAAAAAATATTCCACAGTTTGAAAAAAACAAAGAAATAAAAGAGGTAGAAACCAAGCTTGAAGAGGATATAGATGCCCTTGATGCGGCAAAAGCGCTCCAAACGAGCTCTAAGCTAAAGGCGCTAAAAGGTACTTCTCAAAAAATCGTTTTCAATGAACTTAAAAAGGTAGCTCCGCTTCAAAGAAAATTAAATGAAGTAAACAAAAAGTTAGATACGGAAACTAATGAAAATTCAATAGAAGAATTAAAAGTTCAAAAAGAAACTATAGAAAAGGATTTAAGCGCTATTGAAACCAATGTTCTTACAGAAAGAGCTGTAGATCTTGGCAAAAAAAGAAATAAAGCTTTTTCTGACGCAAATGGAGATTTAGGTAATTTTATACACAAAACGTCTACGCAGGAAGCTAAAGAATATATTGAAAAAAATTACGGGGAAGCCAAGTTAAAAGATAAGCAAGTTAAAAGCTTTTTAGAAGGTGAAAATACAGGTGTGCTTCTTGAAAGAGAAATAGACGGTAAAAAAGTTAAAGAGTCTATTTCATCTGATGAAAAAGTAAGAAACAACATTAAAAGAACAGGAGACTTTTCTGCGGCTAATGTCATACCTCATGAGGCAATGCACATGGGAACCAGCGAAATGGATTTTAAAACTTTAAGCAATTTAAGAAATGAAATTGTTAAAGAGCTTGAAGCTTCTGATAATCCTAAAATGATTCAGGCCCTTGAGCAGACTAAGGCAAGAACAAAAGGCTATAAAAGGCAGTACGAAGGTAAGGGAAGGAACAAAGCTTACGCAGACGAATTTATGTCTGCTCTTTCAGACTCTTTGTTTGATGTTGAAGTTAGAGATCTTGGCTTAGAGGATAGAGGCGTTTTGTTTAAAGTTGGCGAAGCATTTCAAAAAGCTTTTAAAAAGAATACTAATATTGATTTTGGCAATTTTACTTCCGGAAACACTTTAGAATTTATTAAAAGGTTTAATCAATTTAAAAGCGGTACAATAACTACAGCTAAAGGCGAAGATAAAAATCAAATAACAAAAGCCTCAAAACCTTTTGAAATAGATGGAATAAATAAAGAATTTCAAAATTACGAAAAAGGCAAAGCTCCAGAAAGTTTTATGATTAGAGCTGCTTATGAGTATGAACCTTTAGCAGGCGCGACCCTTGATAGGGTATTAGCCGGAGCTGGAGGTTTAAGCAATGAGCAAGCTCAATATTACAATGATATATTAGCGGACGATCCTCAAGCAAAACTTGATTTAGTTTCAGATCTTGTAGTTGGACCGGATAAAAACCAAGCAAGCTCTTTGTTGGGTCTTGCTAAAACCTATGATCCCTCTATTGGATCATTTGGAGGATATGTTAATGAGCAATTGCCTAAAAGAGCAATAAGAGTATTAGAGGAAAGGCTGGGAAAACAAGCTACAGCTGGTGCTATTAAAACTGACACTAAAGAAGCTAAAGAAATTGAAGCTGAAAAAGTTGAAACAAAAGTAAGCAAAAAGCCTACTACTAAAACTTTAAACCTTCCTATTAG
>Ga0181407_1000186_pt1 | contig 21085 bp, 22 predicted proteins | sample 30SPOviralmetaG_FD_130136 | JGI IMG/M metagenome (GOLD analysis project Ga0181407, IMG submission 130136) | Marine viral communities from the oligotrophic San Pedro Time Series (SPOT) site, San Pedro Channel, CA, USA - 30 SPOT_SRF_2012-01-26 | ecosystem: Environmental > Aquatic > Marine > Strait...
TGCAACCGCTGCAATTAAAATTGCAGGAACAGAAACTATGTGGGTTCCAGCTTCAGCGATGTACGCAACAGAAACTAATGGTGCAGAAGCTAATCAAGTTGAAACAACAGCTTTAAGACCAGATATGAAAGTTATGGATTTTGCAGATACTGCAGATGACCATGCACAATTTTCAGTAGCTTTTCCTAAGTCTTGGAATGAAGGTACAATTACTTATCAATGTTTTTGGACACCTAGTACTACGAATACAGGCGACTGTATTTTTGGTTTACAAGGAGTTTCTTGTGGTGATAGTGATACTATTGACGTTGCTTTTGGAACAGCAGTAAATATTACAGACGCTGGTATAGGAACAGTAGAAGATCAACAAGTTTCAGCTGTAAGTAGTGCGGTTACAATTGCAGGATCTCCTGCAGTAGATCAACAAACTTACTTTCAAATATTTAGAGATGCAAACGCAGGTGGAGACACATTTACCGGAGTAGCAAGACTTTTAGGTATTAAAATATTCTTTACTACTGATGCAGCTAACGACGCATAAGGAATTTAGATATGAGAGATTTAAAAAATAATCTTACTTCAGGTAAGAACACAAACAATATACAATCACGAAAAGGTAAATCTTTTGGTTATCAAGTTTTAGGATTTGGTGCTGGAGGTGGTGTTGTTCCCCCTTATGAAATTATTATGATGGTAGTTGCAGGTGGTGGAGGAGGAGCATTTACTGGTGGTGGAGGAGGAGCTGGAGGATATAGAACTTCAACTCAACAAGATATTCCTTCTAAAGAAACTTTAACAATAACAGTAGGAGCAGCACAAGGTGATTCTTCAGTTGCTGGTGGTTCTGTTCAAACAATTTTAAGCACACGTGGCGGTACCGGCGGTGGGTTTTATAACCCCGTAGGTCAAACCGGTGGATCTGGAGGCGGCGGTGGCGGTGGTCACGGTAATGTAAATAATCCAGGTGGAGGATATCAACCTGGTGGAGCTGCTGGAAACACACCATCAACTACTCCTAGTCAAGGTAACCCAGGAGGAAATGGTGCTAACTTAAGTTACCCTAATTTTTCTGGTGGTGGAGGCGGTGGAGCTTCTGCATCAGGAACTGCTGCACCAAGCGGTCAAGGTGGTATTGGTACACAAAATAATATTATAGATGGCTCAACTCAAGTTTACTACGCTGGTGGCGGCGGTGGATCTGGAGGAGGCGGAGGAAGCGCTGGTCAAGGCGGCCAAGGTGGTGGTGGCCAAGGTTCTTCTGGTGATGCAAACCCGGGTCAAGCCAATACTGGAGGCGGTGGCGGCGGTGCACGTAATGGTAGTGCTGATGGGGGAAGTGGTATTGTTGTATTAAAAGTACCAACGGCAAGTTATTCCGGATCAACAACAGGGTCTCCAACTGTTTCAAGTTATGGTGTTTACACAATTCTTAAATATACTGGTTCTGGGAGCTACACAACATAATGGCTCATTTTGCAAAAATAGATTCAAATAACGATGTAGTAGATTGCATAGTAATTGATAATGAAGTAGCAACATCAGAAACTGCAGGACAAGAGTTTATAGCAAACGTTTTAAAAAAAGAAGGGACTTGGTTACAAACTTCTTACAATACTGAAGCAGATGTGCATAGACTTGGTGGGACACCTTTTAGAGGAAATTTTGGAACTAAGGGTTCTACATGGGATCCAGTTCTTGAAATTTTTATGCGAGAAAAACCTTTTCCCAGTTGGGTAATGTCAAATAGTGCTTCTAAATGGACTTCACCATTAGGTGATGCTCCAGCATTAACATCTGAACAAGAATTACAAAACACAGCAAATACTCATGATTGGCTTTATTATTGGGATGAAGAAAATGGAGTATGGAACCTAGTTGATACTTTAGCATAAAGTATTTACAATTTATTCTAAAACATATATACTTTCAAAAAGTATGAAAGCAGAAACAAACGCACAGCGTGACTATGATTATTGGTTATGGGAAAATTATTATACCCTTAAACAAATTAAAAATTTTAACAATTTATTAAAAAAAAATTGTAAAATAGTAGAACCACGTAGCGCACATGCAACAAACATTAAAGGGGAATCACTTAAAAATGTTAAGACTTTTTTAATTCCTTTAAAAAAATGTGGTAAATATGTTGACCCTATTTTAGACCACATCTATCACACAAATAATTTAAATTTTTCATACAATCTTTTTAATGAGTATAGTAAAATGGATTGTGGAAATTATAACATTTACTCGTCTGACACTAAAGCTAGTTATGACTGGCACATAGATAAATCTAAAAATATGCTTTTTGATATTAAATGGACAGTATTAATTAATCTTTCTGAAAAAAAATATGATGGAGGTAAATTTAAAATTTTTAACCAAGGGGAGTATGATATACCTGGTTTTAAAAGTGGGGCAATGTTAATGTTTAAATCACATTTAAATCATAGAGTTACTCCAGTGACAGAAGGAGAAAGAAGAAGTTTTACTATTTTTTTTTGCGGATCAAGGTGGAGATAATATAATGACAACAAAATGGGTTTTTCAAAAAAAAGATTATGTTAACTACTATGCTTTTCACGAAAAAGTATTTACTGATCTAGAATGTGAAGACATAATAAAGTTAGGTGAAAAACAAATTTTAGAACAAGGCTCTATTGGAAATGAAAAATCAATTAACAAAAAACAAAGATCAGGAAAAATTTCTTGGATAACTCCATCTGAAGAAAGTATTTGGTTATTTGAAAAAATAAGTGCTTACATAGAACGATTAAATAAAGATTTTTTTAATTTTGATTTAGATGGTTTTCCAGAAGATTTTCAATTTACTAAATATAAAAAAAACCAATTTTATGATTGGCATGTAGATAGAGGTTATAATTCTGATTATGCAAGAAAATTATCTTTTTCACTACAGCTTACTAAACCCAGTAAATATAAAGGTGGAGATTTAGTTTTGTGTCAGTCTAAAAAACCAGATATTCTTAAACATAGAGAACAAGGGACCCTAATAGTTTTCCCTAGTTTTGTTTTACATAAAGTAAATGCTGTAACTAAGGGTGAAAGAAATTCTTTGGTAGGGTGGAGTTCAGGGTCAAATTTTAAATGAATAATTTAACAATAGGAGAAACATGGAAATAAAAAACATATTTTGTATTCCTTTAGGCATAAGCGTAAATGAAGACTATAAAAAAACACAAAAAAAATTTATTAAATATAGCAATCAAATAAAAAATAAAAATAAAAAAGGTGGTAAAAATTGGGAGTCAAAACTTTATAATACTTTTGGCACACACTCTATTCACTCAGATGAGAAATTTGCAGATATTAATAAATTTATATTTTCTGAAGTTACCGAATTTTCAAAAAAAATAGGTTACGGACATTTGGGAGTTGCCTGTTCAGAAAGTTGGCTCAATGTTTATGATAAATATGATTATCAAGAAAACCATGATCATATAGGTTCAAACATCTCAGCAGTATATATTTTACAAGGGTCAGATAAAACTGGTACTATAAATTTTAAAAACCCTGCTCCTTCTAAACAAACTTATTTGTTTAACCCTGAAAATCAATATACATTTTCTACCATGTGTATAAAAACTCAGCCAGGTTTATTAATTATATTTGATTCTAATTTAATTCATTCGGTCAGTCAGAACTTAAGTAATGAAAAACGAATATCACTAGCTTATAATTTTAAACTTTATAAATAAACATGGAAATTTTTTTTAAAGAAAAACAAAATTTTTTAACTAAAGAAAACCACACGTTTATTAAAGACACAATCCTTAGTAAAAATTTTCCATTTTTTTTTCAAGAAGGCACTACAGTACTTCCAGGCACAATTGACGATAGACCTAAAGATGTTGTTTTTTGTCATGTTGTGTTAAAGAGACTAGAAGAATCTAAAGATCTTAAAGATGCTATAAATACCGATGATACAACTTATTTTAATACATTGGATATTTTAAATAATTTTTGTAAAAAGATAGGAGAAAAACCAAATTTTTATACAAGGATTGCTTACAATATTACGATACCCAATAAAAATAAAACCTGTGGTGTCCATGTAGATCATGACTATTATCACAAACAGATTATTATTTATTTAAATGAATCAAGTGGCAATACTTTTATTGTAGATAAAAACAAAAAAGTAATAAAAGAAGTATTTCATAAAGTGGGTAAAGGTGTATGCTTTGAAAACTTACAACACTATCAAGAGTATCCTAAATTTGGAGCAAGAATTGCGTTAGTAGCTACTTTTATTTAATCTTGAAATTCAGCATAATCTGATATAATAGCTAATAAACAGGATTTTATATGTTACAAAAACTAGGATTTGTCCCCGGATATAATAAACAAGTTACTGAATTAGGCGCTGAAGGACAGTGGTTTGATGGTAACAATGTTAGGTTTAGATATGGTTCACCAGAAAAACTGGGCGGTTGGGATCAATTAGGTCAAGATAAATTGACAGGAGCAGGAAGAGCTTTACATCATTGGGATAACAATGCAGGTATTAAGTATGCAGCAATAGGTACAAATAGAATGTTGTATGCGTATTCTGGAGGTCAATTTTATGATATTACTCCTATAAGAGTAAGTATAGCAAACGTTACTTTTTCAAGTGCAAGCGGCACTCCAACAGTCACAGTTACATTTTTAACGTCCCATGGTATGCAAGAAGATGATATTATATTATTTGACGGTGTAAGTGGAGTTACTGCAATAGGGTCTACTTTTAATGACGCTTCTTTTGAAGATAAAAAATTTATGGCAACTTCAGTGCCAACATCTACATCAATTACAATTACAATGCCAAGCAACGAAACAGGAACTCAATTAAATAATTCAGGAGACGCTACAGGCAAACCTTTTTATCATGTTGGTCCATCTCAACAATTAGGTGGATTCGGTTGGGGTACAGCAAACTTTGGTGGAACTGCCTCAGGTATTGCAACTACAACTTTAGCAACTGCTTTAACAGATACAGTTACAACTAATATTGTTCTTGCAAACTCAACAGCGTTTCCAGATTCTGGAGAAATTAGAATTGGTACAGAAGATATTAGTTATACAAACAATGACGAGGCAACAGGGACCTTAAGTGGAGGGGCCCGAGGTGTTAATGGTACTACAAAAGCTACACATAGTGGAGGAGCAACTGTAAGTAATATTTCAGCTTTCGTTGCATGGGGTGAATCTTCTACAGACGATGTAACACTTAATCCTGGTTTATGGGTATTAGATAATTTTGGTACAAAATTAATTGCACTTATTTATAATGGAGAATGTTTTGAGTGGGATGCACAACCAACAAATGCTACTTCAATTAGAGCAACACTTATTGCAAATGCTCCTACTGCATCTAGACATGTATTAGTATCTACACCAGATAGACACTTAGTATTTTTTGGAACAGAAGCAACAGTAGGAAATAAAGCGACACAAGACGATATGTTTATTCGTTTCTCTGACCAAGAAAATATTGATGGGTCTACAGCTTATACAGTTACTGCAGAAAACACAGCAGGTACACAAAGACTTGCTGCAGGTTCTAAAATTATGGGAGCTATAAAAGGTAGAGATGCTATTTACGTATGGACTGACACTTCATTATTTTTAATGAGATTTGTAGGTGCGCCTTTTACTTTCTCTTTTGAACAAGCTGGAACTAACTGCGGATTGATTGGTAAAAATGCATGTGTTGAAGTTGATGGTGTTGCTTATTGGATGTCAGAGAATGGTTTCTTTACTTACGATGGTCAATTAAAATCTATGCCATGTCTTGTTGAAGACCATGTTTATGATAATTTAAATAGCACGGCTAGAGATTTAATTAATTGTGGTTTAAATAATTTGTTTACAGAGGTTAATTGGTTTTATTGTAGCAATGGTTCTAATCAAATAGATCGTGCGGTTACATTTAATTATTTAGAATCAACTACTAAAAGACCTGTATGGACTGTAAATTCAATAACAACAGAAACTAATTCATCTGGTGCAAATGTAAAAATAGGTTTACCTAGAGCATCATGGGCAGATTCAGCTGTATTTAATAAACCTCATGCAAACTATTATGATCCTGATAGTAATGCTTCTTATGATGTAATTGGTAACACTGACGGATGTACAATATATTATGAACACGAAACAGGAACAGACCAAATTGATGCTGGAGGTGTGGTTACACCATTGAAAGGAACAATTACTTCTGGTGAATTTGATATTACACAAAAAAGATCTTCGACAGGTCAATCAATTGGTATGCCAGACATTAGGGGTGATGGTGAGTTTATTGCAAAAATTAGTAGAATTATACCAGATTTTTTAGAACAAGTAGGAAATACAAGAGTATCACTAGTTACCACAGATTACCCGACTAACACTCCGGTAGTAAGACCTTTTGATATGACAACAACTCAAACAAAACAAGACGTTAGGATAAGAGCTAGGGCAATTGCTTTCCAAGTTTCTAATACAGCTGCCGCACAAAACTGGAAGCTAGGTACATTTAGGTTAGATATAATGCCTGATGGAAGGAGAGGGTAATGGTAGCGTTTTACAATCCAGGTGATCAAAAAATATATGAAGATTTTCAATATGTTCCTCAAGAAAAATATAGAACAGGTTTTACAGCACCGACAACATCAATAGAAGAAGAAGTAACAGAAACATCTGGTATACCAGCAACCAATGCTTTTACAAAAAGTGGGGGCGGTTATTATGCTGGTCCTTATAGTGATTTAATACAAGATTATAATACAACTACAAAAGATAGATATTTTCGTAATCAAGATACTCCATTAGTTGATGGTTTATATCAAACTAAAGTTGGTCAAACTTTTATGGGTATGCCAAGTTATAGACAACAAGAACTAACTGGTGCAGATTTAGGAGAATATATTGGAACTAATACTGACGTTCCTTTAGAGCAAACTATGGCTGGTAGAATACAAAGTGGTTTAGGAAATTTTAAAAATAAAGCTAGTAATTTTATGGGTAATATAAAAGGTTTTGGTCCTCTTAGTTTTGCACTTAACGCCATGGACCAATTTAGTTCATTACCAGCAACTGATCAACAATTTATAAATATGAATATGGGCTACACTGGTCCAACAGTATTTGGTGAAAACAATTCAGGGTTATCAAAAGATCCATTTGGAATAAACACTAGATCTGCATTTGGTAATTATGCAGACTATGTAAAAGATTATGAAACAGATTATACTGAAGAAGAACTTGAAAAATTTTCTAATTTAAAACAAAAAAAAATAGGGTTTTACAAACAAAAACAAAAAGAATTAATAGAGATAGAAAAAGCAGCACAAGAAGAAAAAGATAGAGTCGCGGGTGTTCAAAAAGATTTAGACACAGGTAGTTATGTTGACAGAGATACTAGTGGCATGACTGCAAGTGATAGAGCAGTTGGCGGTGGAGCAGGAGTTGCAGGTCTAGGTCCTTCAGCGGAAGATAGAGGAAGTAGAAGTGCACAAGGATATTCACAACACGCTAAAGGTGGTAGAGTAGGTTATTTTTACGGAGGACTAGCAAGTATTTTATAATGGCAAAAATTGTACAATCATTAACTAGAGCAAGTAAAGAATACGAGGAAAGAACTTTCCAATCGTTAGTAAGAGATCTTGACGGTGTTATTAATAAATTAAATACTTCTTTTCAAGAAGAGCTTAAACAGGAGATAGAAGCGAGAGCTTTCTTTTTAGAATAATGGCAGTAGTAAACCAATACAAATTTAAAGGTATAGATAATAGCACAACAGGTAGTGCACTTACACCATTAGGAACGGGTAATCCTTTAATCAATGAAACCATAGTTATAAAATCAATACTTGTTACATCAGCTGGTACACCAACAGTGACTGTTACAAACAATAGTATTACAGCCATTAAATCTGCACAACTAACAGCAAACACGACAACAGAACTATTAACCCAACCATTAATAGTAGAAGGTGGCACACCTTTTACAGTACAATCTAGCACGTCAGATTCATTTGACGTAGCTATCAGCTATCTAAACATTAAAAAGGAGAAAATAGACTAATGGATAAAAACATACCAGTAATAAAACCAGAAGAAGTAATTACAACATATAGACACAAGCAAACAGGCGAAGTTTTTAAGGAAAGAAAAGACTGGGAAGCCAAGGGTTTTAAGAACGAAGACATGGCACAGGACGTAAAAGTCATCATGCCTACTCTTGATTTGTTCGCAGAAACCAAGTAGAACAGATAAACTAGGATTAAATTATGGCTATTTCAAGAATGCAGCAACCAAGACAAATGTACGGACTAGGCAGTATCGTTAAAAAAGCGGTACGTGGCGTTAAGAAAGTTGCTAAAAGTCCACTAGGTAAAGCAGCTATAGCGGGAGCTATAGGTTTTGGTATACCCGGAACTAGCATCGGTGGTTTATTTGGAAGAGCAGGTTTTGGGGGAGCAGCAACAGGTTTATTGGGTAAACAAGGTATTGCAGCATCATTACCGGCTTTATTTGGAAGAAGTTTAGCCACTGGAGTACAAGGTCCTGTACAACAAGGTTTGTTTGGTAAACTAGGAAGTGCTTTTGGAAACTTATCTACAGGTCAAAAAATATTTACAGGTTTAGGTGCTACAGCTTTAGCTGCACCTTTTTTAGCCGGTGCTTTTGGTAAAGAAGAAGAGCCAGAAGAAGTTAGTGAAGTTATGGACGTTGCAAATGTCAGAAACAGAGCAAGAAATTTTTACTCAGGTATGGGTGAAGCCGGTGCAGGTCTAAACTTTATGCCTAAGAAAAAATATGTTGATCAAAATTTTTATGCAGCTGATGGTGGTCGAGCAAACTTTGCAATGGGTGGAGACACAGATGATGAAGATGAAATTGTAAGAATGCAGGCAGCTTCAAGAATGAGACCAGCACAAACATTTTTAAACATGGGTGGTGGTGCAGGAAACGCACAAGCAGAACAAATGCTTATGGCAGAATTTGTAAAATATAAAAACAAAGGTGGAGATTTATCTTTCGAACAATTTGTTAAAGCAGTCATGCAACAACAAGAACAAGCTCAAGGTATGGAACAACCTATGATGGCAGCTGACGGCGGACCAGTACCCGGTTCAGAAGTAGCGGGATACACAACACCGGCAGGATATAATAAATTTGATTACAGATCAGGTGGTGTAAGAGTTAATGCTGCTGAAGGTGGAATTATGGATGCTGAAGCAGCGGAAATGATTGACATGGGTGGACAAGAAAAAGATTACAGAGATGAAGGTGGTTTTGTAGCAATGGGCGGCGAAGAAAGAGCTGACGATGTACCTGCAAGATTATCTAAAAACGAATTTGTATTTACTGCAGACGCTGTTAGAAATGCAGGCGGTGGAGATATAGATAAAGGATCTGAGGTTATGCAAAACTTAATGGATAACTTAGAGCAAGGTGGACAAGTTTCAGAAGACTCACAAGGTTTAGGTGGTGGAGAAGAAATGATGATGTCTGAAGAAATGATAGAAGAACCAAACGGCGCGCAAGCAATGTATGAACAACAACAAGCATTACAATCGAGGATGATATAATGGCAATAGCAGATTTTATAGAACCGGCAGTAAAAGATTACGCAACACAGGCAACAGCCGCGTACTCTGCGCCGATCAACACAGATACTTTTACAGGTAGACAGTTTGTTGCGGGACAAGATCCTATGCAAACACAAGCAGCAGCACTTGCAACACAAGGTGTTGGTTCTTATCAACCATATTTACAAGCAGCACAAACTGCACAGACAGCAGGGGCCGGGGCTCTAGGACAATCAGCACAAACTATTGGTGGCTTAGGTGCTCTAACAGGACCACAAGCTTATCAACCTTTTATGTCTCCGTATCAATCGCAAGTTATTGATGCAACACTATCTGAGTTTGATAAATCAAGATTAGCAGGACAACAACAAATTAGAGATGCCGCAGTTGGTTCAGGAAATTTTGGTGGTGGTAGAGAAGGTGCTATGATGGGTCAGTACAATGCAGATTCATTAGTAAACAGAGGTGCGCTACAAGCACAATTATTACAACAAGGATTTGGTGAAGCAAATCAATTAGCACAACAAAATTTTTTAAATCAAGGCGCTATTGGAAGAGAACAACAAGGACTAGCTGGTGCTTATGGTAATCAAATGAATCAACAGTTTGGTTTATCTGACTTTGGTAGAGGTAGTATGGGTCAAGACATTAATGCTCTTGGATCTTTAGGTGCAGTAGCTCAAGGTCAACAACAAGCATTGTTATCTGCTGATCAACAACAAGCACAGACTGGAGCTTATGAACCTTACGGAAGATTAGCACAATACGGCAATGCATTAACTGGTTTAGCTGGTGGGTATGCAGGATCACAGTATCAAGCACCACAACAATCTAATCCTTTCCAAACAGCATTAGGTACAGCTATGGGTCTGGGTGGATTGTACGGTAAAATTTTTAACTAGGAATTATTATGGCTAAAGAAACCGGAACACAAAAATTAAAAAGATACGGGAAAAATGCAGTATATACTGCTGGAAGTGGTATGGGTATTTCTTTTTTAGATAATTTAGCAAGAGCTTTTGGTGTTTACAAAGACGGTGGTAGAGTTAGAGGTGTAGGTAAAGCTACACATGGTTATGGTAAAGCAATGAAAAACCAAGGTAGAAAAAAATAATGAGACCATTAAATAGACCTATGTTTAGATACGGCGGCCCTATTAAAGAGGGTGTTATGCATGGCATTAGAGAGCCAAAAAGAAATGGTGGATCTATGAACAGACAGGCAGCTCTTGTAGGTAACCCTAATTTTCCTATGCAAAACGGTAGAGCTCTTCACTCAGAAGCAGCAACTAGAGCTGCTTTAGAAAAAATTAAACAAGCAGCAGTAAGCACTGTTAAAAACCCTATTAAAAGTTTAAACCCTACAAAAAAAATTGGTATGGTTAAAAATGCTGGACTAGCTTTATTAAATCCTCTTAAAAATTTTTACAGAAGACAAGTGGGTAAATTAGATATGCCTGGAAAATTTGTACCAAAAGGTGGAGCTCTAGGTCCTGGTTATGCGGGCGTAGGCCAAACAGGTTCTTTGTTACAGAGAGCAAAATATTTTGCTAGTAAAAATCCTAAAACAACAGTTGGTGGACTTTATTTAGGAAGTGGTCCGGCTGTAGATATAGCTTCAGGTTCTGTTGGTCCTCTTAAAACAGTTGGGAGACAAATTATGGATCTTGCTGTACCTGATTTTATTTACGATCAAGATGCAGCTGATGCGGAAAAAGCAGCGGCAATAGAATTGGCTAAAAAACAAGAGAGAGACGCATTAAGAAAATTAAATTCAGGTCCTGATGAAATTATTACAGAAACAATAGAAGAAAAAACACCAGAACAATTAAGAAAAGACCGTATTGAAAAATACAGAGACATTGTAGATATTAAAGGCATGAACAAAGATGCTGCATACAATTCTTTAATAGCAGCCAGTCAAGCTATTTCTGGAGAAGGTGATTTTAAAGGTAGTCTTAAAGATGGAAGTTTAATTAATAAAATTATTCAATCAACTAGTAAAGCTTACGATAAACCTAAAGCAACTAAAGATGCAATTGATACTCTTATACTTAAAGGTGAGATTGAAGCAGATATAGCTGCAGGTAAAGCTGGTTCTTATGAAAAACAAGTAGCAGCAGTAGCTAAAAATTTAGGAGTGGATATAAAAACTGCTCAAAAAATGTTAATAAAAGAACCTGTTGATGTAAGAAGTCAAGTTGTGTCAGATATATCTACTACTAAACAACCACTAACACATAAACTTCTTGTAAGTTCTGTTAAAAAACAAATACCTGGAGCAACTGTGTTACTTAATGCTGATCAAGCAAAAGATAAATTAGGTGAAAACCAAAGTGCTGAAGATTATTTGATGACTACTGATATATTTAACACGGTAGAAGATCCTAGTGGCACATATATTATTGGTCAAGAAGTTGTACAAGTTGATAAAAAAGGTAACACAACAACACTATTCCCGTAATGAATTATGGCTATAAAACCTTCAGATTTATTTTCAACTTCCGAATACGAAAATAGAAACAATAGAGTCGGAACAATAGAGTCCATGTTATCTGGCGTAGCGTCAGGTCTTATTGCTATTCCAAAAGGTTTTTTTTCATTAGGTGCAAGTCTTATGGATCTTGGTGTCAACAGCGGTAAAGCTGCTGCAGTAGAACAATGGTTTGATGACCTCACAGAATTTGATGAGAAAGCAGAAGCTACAGCTGCAGGAAAAATTACAGAACTAATTGTTAACATTGGTATACCTGGTGGTATAGCTTTTAAAGCTGGTGCTAATCTAGCAAAAAGTGCAATGCTTGCTGGCAAAAGTGGTAAGTATGTAAAATTAAATAACAAAGATTTAGTAGGTGCAGCTGACGAAGCATTAGAACTTACAGCTAAAGGTAAAGGTAGACAATTTATTGCAGGCGCATTAAGTGGTGGTGCAGCTGAAGGTGTGTTTGTAGGTGACGCAGAAAAAGTTGGTACGTTTGGAGACCTTATAGGTGGTCCTACTGAAATAAATAGAAGTAGCACAGACCCAGATGCTACAAGAGAAATATTAAATAGAATTAAATTTGGTACAGAGGGTGCATTGTTCACAGGTATTCTTGGTGGTACGGGTAAAGTTATTAGAAAAATTACAGATAGAAATAAAAGATTAGATGTTGAAAACTCCGCATTAGATAGATGGATTGATAAAGTAGCACAAGGGTTCAGGTCACGTAGTGGTAAGACACAAGAATTTTTTGATATTGAAAGAGGGAGTATAGGGGCACAAGCGGTTGACACAACCGTTGCTAGAAATTTATCTAGAGATTTAGAAATAGATATTGATAAACTTTTTCCTTTCTTTCGTAACATTGGAAACAAACAAACGGCAAAACAAAAAGATGGATTTTTAAAAGATCTTAACGATGCATTATTATCTGGAGAAGCAAAGCTAGGTGATGATGGTGTTGCAACTTTTGGAGAAATGGAAAGAAAATATTTAGACAAAGTTAGAAGAACAATAGATGAGTTTGCTCCAGACAAAGCAACAGCAGATGCTTTAGACGTGTCTATTACAGGTGGCTTGAGTGTAATGAGAAGTAAATGGTCTGATCTATTTTCTAAACTTGGTGGTAGTTTAAGTAAAAAAGAAATTGCTGATTTTAAACAATTGTTTGGTAATAAATTTAAAACTTATCTTGGTTCTACTTATGATATATTTCAAAACAATAGTATCTTGCCTTTTATGAGGTATAAACCGTCAGCTCAAGCAGTTGAAAATGCTAAAACAATATTTAAAGATAGTTATGCACAAGCTAATCCAGGTAAAACACTTTCTGATTTAGAAGCAGAGGATATTGTTGCAGGTATTCTAAAAAAAGAAAACATAGGACTACCTAAAGGTATGAGAATGGATAACCCATCTGAATTATATTTTAAAATACCTGGTTTTTTTGTAAACAGAACTACGTTAGATGATGCAGTAACTAGATCAGGTGAAGCTAGAGTATCAATAGGGAAATTAAAATTAGAGTCAGATAAAAAAGCATTTAATGAATTGTATGGTAAACAAAATAACCCTATGCAAACTATGATAGGTGGTATGGCAAAACTATCTATGATTACTAGACGTAATTTATTTTATGATGATCTTCTTAAAAAAAATGATGATGTAATTAATACCTGGACAGCAGCTGCAGATAAAAGAAGTGTTGCTCAACCTATGTTTGCTAAAACAGAAGAAGAAGCTAGAGCTTATTTTGGTAATGCAGATTTTAGAAGAGTAAGTGTTATTGATCCTAGTCAAAAACTACAGGTATCAATAGCCTCAGGTGCAACTACACCATTTGGTGACATTGCTTCTCCAATATTTGCAAGAACTGCAGTAGCTGAAGCATTAGAGAAAACAGGCACAGACATTGCAAAGTCAGGTCCACTTGGAAGACTATATGAAAGTTTAGTTTTATATCCTAAAGCTACATCACAAATAGCTAAGACAATTTTATCACCAGTGACACACCTAAGAAATTTTGTAAGTGCTGGAGCTTTTGCTGCAGCTAATGGTATCCTGCCTGCTGCAGACATGAGTGCAATTAAACAAGCTTATCAAGCACTACAAACACCATTAAAAGGTACAAGACAACAAAATGAATTATATGAAGAGTTGTTACAATTAGGTGTGGTAAACTCAAACGTAAGTTTAGGAGATCTATCTAGACTTTTAAAAGACGTAAACTTTGGTGCTAACATGACATCAGACAAAGGTATGAGAATGTTATTAAAACCATTGTCAAAACTAAAACAAGTATCACAAGATTTATACACAGCTGAAGATGACTTTTGGAAAATATATTCTTGGGCTATAGAAAAAGATAGAATAGAAAAACAATTTACTAAAGCTGGTATTGTAAGAGGACAATACTTTAAAAGAAATGGAGTTGATATAAAACTTGATGATAAATTTTTAAAAGAAGAAGCAGCTGACATTGTTAAAAATAATATACCTAACTATGATTATGTATCAGACTTTGTACAAAATTTAAGAAGGTTACCTATTGGTAATTTTGTATCTTTTCCAGCGGAGATTGCCAGAACGGGAACTAATATTGTAAGACGTGCATTAAGAGAAATTAATGAAGAAGTAACTTTAGCTAATGGTACTGTAGTTAAACCTTTTGAAACAATTGGTTATACAAGACTATTTGGTTTTACTACTACTGTTGCAGCTGTGCCTATGGGAACAGCAGCAGCTTTCCAAGCTCTGTATGATGTAACTGATGAAGAAAGAGAAGCTATTAGAAGATTTGCAGCACAGTGGTCTAAGAATTCTACATTACTTCCAATTAAAGATGAAGATGGTAATTTTAAATACGTAGATTTCAGTCACGCTAATGCATACGACACTTTAATAAGACCTTTACAATCTGTTGTTAATGCCGTTCAAGACGGAAAAAAAGATGAAGATGGTATTATGGATGACTTTGCAAAAGGTTTGTTTACAGCCATGTCAGAATTTGCACAACCATTTATATCTGAATCTATTTGGACAGAAGCTGTAACGGATTTACTTATAAGAGGTGGTAGAACTAGAGATGGTTTTCAAGTCTACAGTGAACAAGATAATGCTGGAGATCGTAATAGTAAAATTATGGCTCACTTAGTTAGAGCTCAAATGCCTTTTTCTTTTGACCAATTAAAAAGATTAGATAGATCCATTAAACAAGTAGATGTTATTACTAAATTTCCAGGACAAGGTGATGATAGATATGACGAGTATGGCCAAGACTTTGAGTTTGGTGATGAGTTTGGTGGGTTGTTTGGATTTAGAGCTGTTGCCGTTAAACCTGAAAGAACTATGAACTTTAAAGTTGCAGATTTTCAAAAAGGGGTAAGAGATTCCAGATCATTATTTACTAGAGCAGCACTTAAAGGTGGTCCAATTGAACCAAGAGAAATTGTAGATGCTTATTTAAATTCTAATCGTGCTTTGTTTAATGTAAAGAAAAATTTAAAAGCTGACATGGATGCTGCAAGATTATTAAATATATCAGACGAAGATTTATTTAGTTCTTTAGACAGACTCTCTGGAGTTGAAGTAAATTCAATTGATCAAAATGTATTTAGACCACTTACTGTTTCATTAGAAGTTCAAAGAGCTTTTGCAGAAAATGCAGAAGCTATAGGTGTAGCCAATCCTTTAACAGAAGCTTTTGAAGCTATTGCAGAATTACAATCTCAATTAGCAGAATTTTCATTAACTTTGCCTGAGCTACCTACGTTAGAAAATCCTTTAATGCCTATCATGCAAGACACACCGCTGACACCAACAAGCTTGAACCTACCCTCAGTTAACGCAGAATCTGTGGCAGCACAAGTACAAGGCGGTAATTTTAGTAACTTGACTAACAAACAAAAATTTGATTTACTCTTTCCCAATGGCTAAACAAGATGCAATACAGAGAATAGATTCTCATGAAAAACTGTGTAGAATTATGCAGAAACAAACTCATGATAAAATACTCAAGCTTGAAACCCAGATAAATAGGGTAGAAAGTATACTATTAGTGTCAGTTGGGACATTGATATCGGGTATGGCTTATGTTATATTCGCGCTTATTATTTCACAATAAAAACTATGCAACTTTCAAAACATTTTACTTTAAGAGAGATGACCGCTTCAATGACTGCGCAACGTAAAGGAATTGATAATACACCAGGGGCCGGGGAAATTAAAAGCCTAGGAGACCTCTGTTATGAGGTCTTAGAGCCGCTACGGGCTCATTTTGACAAGGCTGTTACGATTACCAGCGGATACCGCTCAGAGGCGCTCTGTGAGGCCATAGGCAGCAAAAAAACATCGCAGCATGCGAAGGGCCAGGCGGTCGACCTAGAAATATTTGGCGTGCCTAATATTAAGACAGCTTACTGGCTACAAAATAACGTGGATTTTGACCAGCTGATTATGGAGTACTACGACAAAGACGATCCTGCAGGGGGATGGGTCCATATAAGTTATCACGAATCAGGTTCTAATAGAAAACAAGTCTTAACTTTTGATGGTAAAAAATACACCGAAGGATTACCGGATATGAAATGGGAGGGTGGTAAAGTTGTTAATTAAATGGTATTATTAAGTAATGTCTAAAAAGAAAGTTATACAGTTATTAGAAGGTAACATACATATAGAACCAAATTTTTTTGATGATGATTTATATAAAAAAGTAATTAAAAAAACATCTTTATTAAAAACAAAACCTACCTATCAACCTCAAAAAAAAACATACGGAAATAGAATGCAAGCCATGCCTTGTTATGAATCTGAATTTAATTTTAATAGAAATGTTATTATTGATAAACTAGAAAAAATTTTAGACGCTAGAGTTACTAACTATCTATGTATTTATAGAAAAATTAAAACCGAAGAATTAAAAAAATCACAATGTAATTTAAAGTATGGGTTTACGCACAAAGATACTGATTTAGGTGAATATTTACATGATGCAGTTTATTCAGAGTATGACCTAGCAGCAGTCATGCATTTTGATCAATCTTACGAAGGAGGGACAGCTTTTTTTGAAAACTATTGGGACAATAAACCAGATATTTATATTAGTGCTTACCCAAATAGATTAATTATTTATAATTCTAATAGATGGCATGCTCCTGCTTTTGATCATACTTTCAAAGAAAGAAATAGTTTAGCATTTTTTTTAAAAGTTAAAAATGAAGTTTAATAAAATAGTAATCGTTGGTGGAGGAAGTGCAGGTTGGATGACTGCAGCAACTTTAATTAAAGCCTATCCAAAAAATGATATTACACTTATTGAAAGTCCAAATGCTCCAATTTTAGGAGTAGGTGAAAGTACTTTAGGTCAAATTAATAATTGGTTAGATTTTTTAGGAATTAAAGATGAAGAATTTATCAAAGCAACTGATGGATCATATAAATTAAGCATAAGGTTTCAAGATTTTTACAAAAAAAATTCTGGAGGATTTCATTACCCTTTTGGTGAACCTGATTTAACAAATACTAATGTAGGTCTTAATGATTGGATGTTTAAAAAAATTTTAAACCCTTCTCTTTCTAATACCGATTATGCTGACACATTTTTTTCAAGTATGTCGCTTGTCAACTCTAACAAATACACAGAAAACATAGATAAAAAATTACCAGGTTTCGAACCTAAAAGACATGTAGCATATCATTTTGATGCAATAAAATTTGGACAATTTTTAAAAAATAATTATTGTTTAAATAAAGGCGTTAAGCATATTGAGGCAGATGTAACAAACATTGAAACTACAGAAGAAGGTATTAAAAAAATTACTGTAAATAAATCACAGCATATATCAGCAGATTTTTTTATAGATTGTACTGGTTTTAAATCTCTACTTTTAGGAAATGCTCTAAAAGAACCTTTTGATAGTTACGAAGATATATTACCTAACAATTCAGCGGTAGCAACTCAAATTCCATACACCGATAAAAAGAAAGAACTAGTTTCTTATACTAATTGTATTGCTCAAGGCAATGGTTGGATTTGGCAAATACCTTTGTGGTCAAGAATTGGTTCAGGTTATGTTTATTCTGATAAATATTTATCAGACAAACAGGCCATCATAGATTTTAAAAATTTCTTAGTTAAAAATAAATACCCAATAAAAGATTGTAAATTTAAAACAATTAAAATGAGGGTTGGTTTACACAAAAGAACTTTTGTTAAAAATGTTTGTGCGATAGGATTGGCTGCTGGTTTTATTGAGCCTTTAGAAAGTAATGGTTTGTACACAGTACATGTATTTTTAATGAATTTATTAAGAACTTTAAAAAGAAATCAAGTTAATAGGTTTGATAAAGATGCTTATAATTATAATACAAAAATAGAATTTAGAAATTTTGCAGAATTTGTAGCCATGCATTATTCTCTATCACACAGAACAGACACTAAGTATTGGAGAGATATTCAAGAAAGAGAATTTTGTAAAGACTTAATAGAACCAAAAGCATTTGCATACAATGGTTTTTCTAGAGCGGTATATGACAAATATCAAAATTTTAGATTCAGTTCTTTTGGCGGGTTACATTGTATTGCTATGGGTATGAATTGGTTTCCAACAGACATAGATTCTATTACGTCTTCAACACTAATGAGTAAAGATTTACATATTAAAAATTGGAAATTTTGTATAAGAAATTTAAAACAAAACCAAGAATATAGAAATAAAATAGTTAAAAAAGCTGAATCATTTTATAATTACTTAAAAAATAAATTTTATAGTTAAATCCAGTCTTTAAGTTCTTCACCCATAATTTGACTAGCTATATTAACTTTCTTTTTAAGAGCCTTAACAATTCTAGCATCAACAGTATCTTCGCAATAAATATCTATATAAGTCATGGGATAGTGTTGTCCAATACGATCTATTCTAGCTTCTGATTGTTGTCTTTTCTCAAGATCATAACCATTAGAATAATAAACCATAGTGCTAGCTGCAGTTAATGTAATACCATAACCACCTGTCTGTGTTGTACCAACAAAAAATCTTACCGGCGAATTTAGATCTTGAAATTTTTCTATATTTTTTTGACGATCTGACATTGGTGTTAAACCATAATAATCTACAAAACTATTTTCGCCAAATTTTTTAGATATCTCCCGGATTATCCTATTAACATCTCTTTGCCAATGAGCCCATATAACAACCTTACCTTCAGTCTCTTCTAATACATTTATTAGTTCTGGTAATCTATTAGAGTCTACATCCTGCGTAGTGCCGTCATCAGCTGTAAAGTGACCGCAAGTAATTTGTTGTAATCTCATTAGCTGAGTCATAACTGTAGCTGTAGTCATCATTTTGCCGTCCATTTGTGCAAGAGCTAAGTTTTTCATTTGTAAATACAATTTTTTTTGATCTGGTGTAAGTGTAACTAAACGTTTGACAAATGTTTTAGGTGGTAGATCTAAACAATCTTCTTTTAATACTCTATAAGAAAAAGGTTTTAATTTTTCTGATAGTTCCGGCAGGTGTTGATAACCAGTTACAATTTGTACAGATTTACCACCAAAATTAGCAGTCTTCATAACTGCGTATCTAGTTCTAAATGTATAGTAAGAAGTGTGTCCTAATAATTCTTTTTTTAGAAACTCACATTGTTTGTATAAGTCTAATGGTGATTTAGTTACAGGTGATCCTGTTAATATTCTTTTATACTGTGCGTATTCACCAAGCGAACATATATGTTTAGTTCGTTTTGCATCTGGATTTTTAATAGTAGTAGATTCATCTATAGCCATCATAGTTCTATGACATCTTAAAAATTTAGCTGCAAACTCTACACCTTTTTTAGTAGATAGAGCTTCTACATTCAGATTTACAATGTGTAAGTCTTCTCCAGGCATAAATAATTTATCTAATTCTTTTTGTTGTTTTTTATTAATCATTGCCTGCCACAACACAGAAGTTTGATTAATGTGGTCCGGTAAATGGGTTGGTATTTCTCCATCATGCCAGTTTTTATAAACACCTTTAGGTGAAATAATTAATACACCATTGATTTTACCAGCATCATACAACATAGCAATGTTATCAAGCAGTACTTTAGATTTACCAGTACCCATTTCCATAAAGTATGCAAAGTACGGTTTATCCCAAGAAAGCTCTAATGCTTTTATTTGATGCGCATAAGGCTTAGTCTTAAATTTATAGTCCATAATTTTTCTTCTTTCTAGTTGACAAGATATATAGAACATCCTATATGTAATGTCAATGACAGAAAGAAAAAAAATAGTATACGTAATTCAAGAATTACCAGGTACAAAAGCAGGTACGCCTAAAATTAATATTATGAGTGCAAATAGACACGGGGAGTTTAAATTTTTACTTCCAGAATTTTCGCAAATAATATTTTCACCAGGACCACTTATTTTTAAACTGAGAAATTTACTTAAGGATTACACTCCAGAAGATTATTTATTACTTACAGGAGATCCTGCAATTATAGGTGTAGCTTGTTCTATTGTTTCTGACATGACTAACGGAAGATACAATCTATTAAAATGGGACAAGCAAGATAGAATGTATTATCCAATTTCAATTAACTTACACGAGAAAGGAAAAGTACAAGATGAGTAATATAAACTTTGAGGCAGATCAACGAGAAGATCTAGACTCAGTAAAAGAAGCTGGTAGTTTGGCTGAACAAGTTGTGAAACTACAAAAGTTAGAAGAAGAACTTTTAGTTAAAGAACAAGAACTAAAAGAAGTAAAGAGAAAAGTAGAATTAGTGTCATCAGAGGTCATACCTACTATGATGCAAGAAATGAATATCTCTACATTAAAATTATCAGATGGGACTTCTGTTGAAGTTAAACCTGTCTATGGTGCTTCTATACCTGCAGATAAAAAGGAAGAAGCATATAAATGGCTTCGTGAGAACGGACTGGGTGACCTTATCAAAAATGAGGTAACCGTTGCTTTTGGACGTTCCGAAGAGAACAAGGCACAGCAATATGCTGTCCTTGCGCAA
>Ga0181407_1000188_pt1 | contig 20943 bp, 24 predicted proteins | sample 30SPOviralmetaG_FD_130136 | JGI IMG/M metagenome (GOLD analysis project Ga0181407, IMG submission 130136) | Marine viral communities from the oligotrophic San Pedro Time Series (SPOT) site, San Pedro Channel, CA, USA - 30 SPOT_SRF_2012-01-26 | ecosystem: Environmental > Aquatic > Marine > Strait...
GGCAAAAGCATTATTGGGCGACCAAGGTGACAAGCTTGCAGCCGTTTGTATGCACAGTGCTATTTACTATGATCTCGTTGAGAGAAAAATGGTGGATTATGTATTAGCAACAGATGGTAATGGCGGTTCTGCTACAGCGTCTGGTGGTACTATCGCACCTGCATATGCTGGTGGAAACGATACTGTTCCTACATACTGTGGTCTAAGAGTTATCGTTTCAGATGACGTAACTACAACAGGTTCTGGTGCTTCTAAAGAGTACAGTACATACTTCTTTACTCAAGGAGCAGTAGCAAGTGGAGAGCAAGCTGGATTAACAACAGAAACAGACAGAGACATTCTGGCTAAATCTGATGCAATGTCTATTGACCTTCATTACTGCTATCATCCTGTGGGAGCAAAATGGGCTGTTACTACAACAAACCCAACACCTGCACAACTACAAACCGTAAGCAACTGGTCGAAAGTTTACGAAACTAAGAACCTAGGAATCGTCAGGGCAACTAACGTTTCAACAATGGATTAGAGGTAAATTATTATGCCATCTTTATTTGAAGTTAGTGCTGGTAAATTAACTGGACCAACAACAGGAGGAACAGTTACCCAAGCAACTAACAAAGCGACTACTGTAATTTCTAATACAGAGTCAGGCCAAATCACCATGAACAACGCAGCTTTAGCGGCTGCGGCTGAAGTAACATTTACAGTAACAAACGATAAGATCGCTGCTACTGATTGTGTTGTTGTAAATCATGGTTCTGGTGGAACTGCTGGTTCTTATCTTATAGGTGTATCCACAATCGCTGCTGGATCATTCAAGGTAACAGTAACTAATGCGTCTGCTGGTTCTTTAAGTGAAGCTATTGTCATCAACTTTGTTGCACTAAAAGGTGCGTCTAGTTAATGGGAATGTTTGCTTTTAAGCGAATGAGAGAACAAGAGGCTACCAAATCGGTAGCCCCTGCTCTTTTAATACCAAAGAAAAAACCTAAACGAAAGCCAAAAACTAATGGCAGTAACGATACACACAACAGTCGGAAGCAGCATAGCTAATAGCTATATCAGTCTTCAGGAAGCCCAAGATATTATTGATGGCTTGATTGAGGATGATGATGTGACAGCATGGGCTAGTGCTACAACTGACCAAAAAAACCGAGCATTATTTACCTCTACGCAAAGAATTGATCGGGAACGATTTTTAGGAGCAAGAGTAAACGATACACAATCATTGCAATGGCCGAGAACAGGCGTAAGAAAACCTGATACTTATATCAATACTTATGCTGTTGGTTTTCCTTTTCGCATATCAACTGATTATTACACTGATACAGAAATCCCAGATCAGGTAAAAAAGGCAGAGGCAGTTTTAGCGGTATATCTTAATAACAACAAATCAGGTTTAGGTTTATCTGGATTAGAGGATTATAAGAAGGTTAAAATAGGTACACTAGAAGCAGAGCCAAACTTTTACGGCTCTGTCGGTGCTGATAGAGTACCACCACTATTTGAACGCTATTTTACTGGCTTAAGAATAAGTGGACCAGGAAACGTTGCCATCAAAAGGAGTTAACACATGGGCTATTACCCTGCTGGAATCATTATTACTGATACCAATGCACACACTGGTAGGTTTGGTAAGATTCATTGCTTATCTAATGCGACTGTAAGTCTTGTTTCTGATAACCTTACAGAGAATGGATCATCGACTATTAGTGCAATCGAGATGAAATCTTCTTCTGAAATAGAAGGAATTATTACAAGTATTACCCTCGCAAGTGGCACTGTAATAGCATATCGAGTCTAATGGCAAGTATAGGAAACGCATTTAAAAAAGCAGTACCAGGGATATTAAAGGCCACTGGTAGTGATGTAACAATAAGATTTGTAACAGTAGGAACTTACAATACAACGACAGGAGTTGCTGCTGAAAGTAATACAGACGTTACAGTAAAGGCTTTAGTAGATGACGTTGCAAGATCTGAGGTAAACGATCTAATAAATCAAGAAGATAAACGTATTCTTGTTGCGGCAAAAGATTTAACTTCAACACCCACAACAAAAGATAAGGTTGTTATTAGTAATGTGGTTCATCAGATTGTAGATATAAATACAGAGAAAGCATCTGGAGTATCAGTTACTTTTACATTATTTGTGAGGTCTTAATGGCTACTAAAACTCTTAATTTAGATCAGATTGGTAACTTTGCTGAAGATGAAGTTGAAAAACTTGTTGCTTTTGGTGCTAGTAGATTATTGCAAAAACTTAAAAGTAATAATGTTCCAATAGATGAATCAATTATGAGAATTGCATGGTTTCAAAGACCTGTCTCTAATTTAGAAATAGATTTAATAAATAAACTTGAATATGCAGAACCAGTAACCTTTGGAACAAATTTACCACCTACTTGGAAAAATGGTTATCAACTGACAACGGCATCAGGTAAAGCAATTCCAAAAGATTGGGCTAACAGATTTATTGAACAAACAATTAGAGATGTGAAAAAAGAGGCTGGCAAATAATGAACACAATTAATGAGATCAGGGCTGCAATAGAAGCAAGGTTAGCAACAGAAATGGCAAACGCACCAGTCTATACTGTCGCTTATCAAAATGTTCCGTTCACCCCACCAAACAACTCTAGCTGGGTACAATCAGCAATAATATTTGGTACGCATGAATCTGCAACGTTACAAGCACCCACAAGCGGTTACAACAAACATAACGGTGAATTGATAGTGAATGTATTTACACCTCAAGGAGCAGGGTCTGGGGCTAACTATACGATTGCAGAACGTGTAAAGGATTTATTTCATAGACAAACTGTCAGTCAGATCATTTTTGGTGATACAGTAGGACCAAGCCAAGTTTCACCTGCGAGTCCACAACCCTTTTTTCAAACAGAGTTGAGCTTTATTTTTGAAGCATGGTTACAATAGAATAAAATCTGTTTAATTTTTTAAAATGGCAACTGTATTATCTGGTACTACTGGGGCATTGTATTACAAACCAGCAGGTACAAAAGGAACCTTTGGAACGGCAAATGTTGTAATAGGAACTGAAACTATCACTGTAGAAACTTATCTAAATTTTAAAGTGGGTGATGGTGTTAAGTTTTCTGTTATTAATGCACAGACAGGTGGATCTGGAACTGGAACATTACCAGCAGGTTTAAATACCAGTGATACATTTTTTGTTATTGCATATACAGCAGCTACAGGTGCTTTACAGGTATCAGCAACTTTAGGTGGATCAGCAGTTAACATTACTGATGTTGGAACAGCAGCATCACCGAATGAATTTCAAGTTGCATATGCAGATTTTGCAGCAGTAGGAGAAGTTCAGTCATGGAGTTTTTCTATATCAAGAGAGCAAATAGATACAACAACTATCGGTCAGCAAAGTACTCAAGCAGTTCCATTTAGAACATTTGTTCCTGGTTTTGCTGATGGTGAAGGAACTGCAACTGTATTTGTTACAGATGAAGATTCTGCTTTAGCAAATAGAATGGTTGAAGATGTAATTCAAAGAAACCAAGTTGGTGCAGCGTTTAAACTTTATACTGATAAAAAAGGAACTGAGGCATTAAGTAGAAGTATTCAACTTGATGCAATGCTTTCAGATGCAGAATTTAATGTAAACCCAGATGATGCACAATCTGTAGAGATTACATTTAAACCAACTGAAGCACCAACCTTTGACTTCAGCACAAGTAGTTGATAAGTTAAATTAGTTAAAACAATTTATGGCAACCCCAAAACCCCGCCTTTCTCCTTTAGAGAAATTAAAAAAGGCTGCAAACTTGCAACCAATCAAAAGAGAAGTAACACTTACTGATGGCACTATCTTTGAATTTTGGTCAACACCATTAACAATGGCTGAAAGAGAAAGAGCACAGAAAGGAACTAAAGATGACCTAAATGCTTTTGCTTTGCAATTATTTATCCAGAAAGCAACAGACGAAAATGGAGTAAGAATGTTTGCTGCTGGTCATGCGGCTGAACTAAAAAACGAATGTAGAGATGCTGATTTACAGGCATTGATGCTTGCTGTTATTAGTGAAGCTGAATATGAGGAGGTTGATACAGACCCAAAAAAATAAAGCTGGAGCTAAAAAAAGATAATTTTCTTATGCTTCAGTTAGGAGTAGCTAAAGAATTAAAATATACATTATTAGAATTACAACAAAAAATGACCGTTGAAGAATTATTTATATGGTCTGCTTATTTTGGAATTTTAAATGATGAGCAAGAAAAAATGTTGAATAAATCCAAATTAAGGTAAACTAAAAATAGTTATTTTTTTATTGTGGCGAACGGAGAAGTTGGGATAAAAATTAAAGTATCGGCTAAAGATGCTGTAAATAATTTAAATAAATTAAAAACTTTAAGTACTAAACTGCAAACTTCTTTTAAAAAGGTAGAAACTGCTGCTGCAAGATTACAGAACAGAGCAGGAGCATCATTTCAAAAGTTTGGCAATAAAGTGCGAAATGTAAGAAGAAAAGTACAGGTAAATTTAGAGAAGATGAAAAGAAGTTTTAAAGGATTAAATAATATAGGAACATTAATTGGTGGTGCTGGTTTAGGCTTATTTGCAAAAGCATCAGTACAAACAGCAGCAAATGCACAGGCATTACAGTTGAGATTAAAATTATTAACACAAGAATTTGGCGAATATGAACAGGCACAGGATTTAGCAAGCAGAGCAGCAAGAACTTTTGGAATGTCTAATATTGAAGCTTTAGAAGGAGTTACTAACATTATTGGTCGTTTAAGACCTTTAGGATTATCACTAAAACAAATAGAAACTACATTTTTTGGTTTTAATACTGCTGCTAAATTAGCTGGAGTATCAACTGTTGAAGCGTCAAACGCATTTAGACAATTAGCACAAGCATTAGGTTCTGGAAGATTAGCTGGAGATGAATTTAGAAGTATATCTGAACAAGTACCAACAATTTTACAGCCAATAGCTGCTGAACTTAAAGTAACAGTTGGAGCATTAAAAGAATTAGGTGCTCAAGGTCTAATTACATCTGATGTCGTTATAAGAGCATTACAAAAAATTCAAACAGAAGGTGCTGGTAAAGTTGCTGGAATTATTACGCAATCTGATTTACAAGTTTTTAAAAATTTTAATAATGCATTGGAAAATTTAAGAGACACAGTTGGTAAAGGACTTAATGTTGTAGTCTTACCTTTAACAAAAAATATAACTAATTTAGTTAATGCTTTTAATGACGCTAATCCTATATTACAAGGAACTGCAATCTTTATAGGTGCAGTCGCAGGTGCTGCTGCGTTGGCTGTACCAGTAGTAGCAGGTCTTGCAGTTGCGATAAAAGGTATTGTTGGAGTTTTTACTACTGGAGCAGGTGCTGCTTTACTTGGTTTTTTTACATTAGCAAATTTACCTGTAATTGCTGCAATAGCTGGTTTAGGAGCAGCTTTTACAGGGTTAGCTATTGGTATTGGTAAAGCAAATGAAAAAAGAAAAGCTTTTCAAGATAAATTAGATTCTGGTAGTTTAAAAGTTTTAGAAGAAGCAAAATCAACTGAATTAAATACTATCGCACAACTTGAAAACTCAAACGCAAGAGGTATGGCAACTAAAGGAATACAAAGACAAATAAAAGAAGCTAGATCTAGAATAGATTTAATAAACGAAGAAATTGATAGATTAGATGTTTTAAATAAAACATATAAAATTGGAGGAATCGAATATGACGCAAATATGGTACCAATTAATCCACCTAAAACAGGATTTGAAGAGCCACCAAAAGGTGATGAAGGTAAAGGAACCCCATTATTAGATGCTTTACAAAAAGAACAACAATTTTTAGTAGATGCTTTAAATAAAGGAACTGCAAAAGCAAGATTAGAAGAAAAAATAAGAGATTTAATTAGAGAACAAAATGGTTTAAGTGAAGAACAAGCACGAAAAAAATTAAAATTAATAGAGGCTGATAAAGAAAGAGTAGTTTTACAAGAAAAAATACAAGACATCCTAGCAACAGGCATGACTAATGCTGTTATGGGATTAATTGAAGGTACAAAAACATTAGGACAAGCTTTAGCAGATATTGCAAAACAACTTGCAAGTATGTTTTTACAATCAGCATTTTCAAAAATATTTGGAGGTCTTAGTTTTGGTGCAGGTACGAGTGGCATAGGACCAGTAGCAAGCGGATCTCAATATGCAAATATGCTTGGTGGTGCTGTTGGTTTATATAGCAGAGCAGGTTCTTTTAAAGCGTTTAGGCAGGGAGGAATTGTTAGTTCCCCTACAATGGGAATAATAGGAGAAGGTGGTGAATCAGAATACGTCATACCAGCTTCTAAGATGGATGGTGCGATGTCTAGATACTCAGCAGGTGCTAGAGGTGGTTCTGTTATCCCAGGTGGTTCTGGTAGCTCTGGTACAGTTGCAGGTTCTTCTGGTAACACAGTTGTTGAATATACAGGACCTACATTAAACTTTAATGGTGATGAGTACGTTCCAAAATCTGCTGTTCCTCAAATTATCGGTGCTGCTACAAAACAAGGTGCGATGGCAGGTAAAGCACAAGTTATTGGGTCGTTAAGAAATTCTAGAAGTCAACGAGCTTCTCTTGGATTATGAGTATTACAACCTTAGTTACTTTTGTAGAAGTATTTAGTATAGACATCAATAACAATAAAAGCACAAAGCATTTATTACAAAATGCAAAAAGAGAACCTTCGGAAGAATCAAACTCTGCAAAAAATACAATATTATTTAATGGTAAAAATTATCATTATTTACCTTTTGTTTATCAAGGTACAACTATTAATAAATCAGGAGATAATATTGAATCTAATTTAATAATGGGAAATCATCCGTTAAGTATGGCAAAAGCACAAGAAGCTGTTGTTAATAAATATTTTGTAGAAGTAAATGTATGTATTATGTCCAACTCTAATATTGATACTCTTCAGAGTACTTTAACAACTGATACATGGCTTGCTTCTTCTCTGTCTTACGATCCAGAAGTTGTAGAAGTTTTATTAAGTAGTGCAGTAGATGCTGTTGGTGTTAATTTACCAAGTTTAGTATTAACAACGGATGCTGTTGGTAAACTACCTGTAACAAGTGATATTCAAAACAGATGAAGCCACATCAGCTTATTGGTTTACCTTATAGATTAGGTGCTGATCCTATAAAAAATCATGCAGTAGATTGTTTATCTTTGGCTCGTACAGTTTTAAAATATTATGGAATAAAATCACCAGCACCTACAAGAGATTGGTATAGAAGAGTAAGAAAAAAGGATTTTGATATATTTAAAGAAGAACTTGAAAAGTGGGGAAACGAGACAAAACAGTTTAATATAGGTACAGTTGCATTATGTAAATCTAAGAATGGATTTGGTCTTGCTGTTTATTACGAAGAAGGATGGATAAACTGCGGAGAATCGGAGGTAAGATGGAGTCCCTTAGACGGCCTGGAGGTCGTAGGGTGCTATTCCCCGCAGAAGTTGAATTATGTGAAACAGTAGGTATAACAGAAGATGAATATTGGTATTTTGTAGAATTAACACAAGCATATAACGGAAAAAGACCTAAAGAGTATGATGAAATACCTTATGTTGTAAATGATTTTATTTCAGCAGCAATTACTTTTTTAGGAAGTGGAACGGCAGCAGCTAATTTAGTTCTTGGAATTATTCTTACTCTTGTCTCTGTTTTATTAACACCAAAACCTAGAGCACCTAAAACTCCTCCTAGTCTTACAACTGCTGGTCAAACAGGTCCAAAAAGATTTGCACCGCAGACAGGTTTTAACTCAGTTCAGGAACTAGCAACTCTTGGTGAAATAATACCTTTAATATTTACTAAACAAGAAGTAGAAACAGATGGAGGTTATACCAGAACTTATGGTGGTATTCGTGTAAACACAAGGCTTTTATGGTCACAGATGTTAAGTCTTGGTTCTGGTCAGCAGTTAAAAGCATTATTTATGATTGGCTTAGGTGATTTGGCATCTAAACCAGAATTTGCAGGTTATGCCATTGGTGATTTGTTATTAAAAAACTATTTAAATAAAAAGTTAGCATTATATGTAATGACAGATGGTGGAAGACCACAAGAAGGACCTGAAAAATATGATGAGGGTACTTTAGAACAACAAACTGACAGGAGAGGTAATGTCTTTGCAGATGTTATGTCTGTTGATTGGGATCAAAATGCTAATGCGACAAACAGTATTGTAAGTAGTGCCAGAACTCCTAATACACAAACAATTTTTGGAGTTTATTCTCCAATGCCTAACAGCATGAGGTATAGAGTTCCTTATGAATTAGTTCTTAAAGCTAAAGACTCAAAAAATAAAGGAGATATTGATAAGAAAAGAAATAAATTAAGAACAAACTTTCCTAGATATGCCTCTTTATATGCAATAGATAATAGTGAATCAGATCAAACAAGTAAAACTGTAAATAAAAATCAAACTATAAAATATAGTATTGCTGATTTTAATTCTGAAACAGAATTTGACCCACAGTTTGATCCTTGGGGTGTAGAAGATGTTAAATCTGCCGTTGATGCCTCAAGGGAAGAATCTGATGATGCAATTCAAATAGGTGAATCTTATTTAGCTGGCTCTGCTTTAGTTGTTTGTACTGATAAAAGTAGACCAATATGGACTTCAGATCATTATCAAAATTGTACTTTTACTGTTGATACATCAGGTGTTGTTGATATTAGAACAGGGCAAAATGGTTTAAAGGGAGCACATAAAGGTTATCAATTATTAACGCTTCAAAAGGTTGCTATTGGAACGATTAGTAATAGCAAAGCGTGTGATGTAACAGAGATTGGTTTGAAATCGAAAGTATTTAAACAGGTAACAAGTTTTCCTAATGCTAATAGTCACCCTGGGGCTGTTGGCTGGAATGAACAAAACATGGATACAGCAGACGGAGTTGTAAAACGCTATCAAGATGAAAATGGTAGTATCTCCCTTGGAGGTATGAGCAAATACCTTACAAGGTATAGTTTTTTTAGATTACAAGCAAGAGTAGCTGGAATACAAGAAGTTGATTGGAATTATATAGATGAAGGCATACCTTTTGGTATTAGAGGAAATTCACCACAACCACAATATAATTTTGTAAGAATTAATCATTACAGTACTCCTAAAAAAGAATTTGAATTTAGGTTTATACCATTTCCAGGTAATTTAATAAAAAGAGATTTTGTTGATAGAAATAAAGCGGTAAGAATGTTAAGTGCCTCTGGAGAGTTTTTAAGTTTTAACAGTAAACCAAACGATCAATTCTTTTCAATATATTTTAAAGGCTCTGAAGAAAGTCTAAGAAGTGGTGATGTATCAAATACAGAATGGTATTTAGGAGATTTACCAACAGATACCGATGGTGGAAAAATTAATAGGATATTAAGTACTACTGATGGTTTTATTCCACGTTCTACAAGATGGATTGAAATAGAAAGAAGAACATCAAATATGGATGCAAATTTAAGAGGTGAAGCTGTTATTAGATATAGAGGTCGAGTTGGTAGCAGCACTTGGGTTTGGGATGATAAACCTAATCCACGTTGGAATGAATATTTTGGAAACAGAAACAGAACAATAAATGATCCTTTAAAAGCTGCCAGTAATATTACGGTTGGAGATCCCTATACACAGCCTTATATAGATAGGGATGGCTATAGATTTGGTGTTGGTCCTTTTATTCAAACTATTAGTAAAGTCCGAGGAAACCAAGATGGACATTATTATGGAATGATTAAATATGAAATGAAAGAAGCTGATGTAGATCCTACTGTTCATACAAATCAAGCAACAAGTACAAATGGAAATGGTTCTGGTTTAACTGTTGATATAAAAGTATATTTAGATCCAACAAATAACTCATACGCTGGTGCTGTTTGGGAAGTAAATCAAAGAGGTAGCGGTTATAGAGATTCTGATATTATAAGTATTCCCTCTGTTGGTAATTTTCCAGGTATAAATAATATTGATATTGTTACTGATTTTAGTGACTTTGTATCAGAACCTTGGCCCGAAGGAAAGAACTTAAATCCTTTTGATGCGATAACAGATTATTACCAATATGATGCAGAACGCAGTAGTCACCAAGACGGACCAGAACATGAAATTGTTTATGTAAATGAGCAGACTGATTTAGGAAGTTCACCACCTTATGCTTTAGACCAAGCTGGTATTGCAAACGTTGCTTTACGTCTTAGCAGTTCAAAAGAATGGAATAGCTTTTCACAATTTTCTGCCTATATAAAACAAGGTATAAAAGTTGAAAGGTTGATAAACAACACAACTGGTCCGACTAATTTATTTCCTGAAATTGTTTATGCTTTATTAACAAAAAACCAATTTGGATTGGCAGATCTAATTGGTGTTAGTGCTGTTGATAAAGATAGAATGATAACTGCTGCTAAATTCTGTGAAGCAAATCAATTTTACTGGGATGGTGTTATTACTGATAAGCAAAATATAAGAGAGTTTGTTTATCAAAATGCAATATTTAATTTATTAGACTTTACAATTCTTGGAGGTAAATTTTCTTTATATCCATCTGTTCCTTTTAATGCTAGTACACATTTAATTGAACAAACACAAAAGCCTACAGTTAGAGCTTTATTTACTGATGGCAATACTAGGAATCTAAAAGTAAGTTTTTTAACACCAGAAGAACGTCAGAACTTTATTGGAACGGTTTATTACAGAAAAGAAATAGCAAATGGTTTTTCTGAAACATTATCAAAAACTCTTACTGTTGCTATTGATGATGACAATGTATCAGAAGCAAAGTTTCCGATAGAAATTTTTGATATGTCTGACTTCTGTACTAATGAAACTCATGCATTAAGATTTTTACAACACGCATTGTTAACAAGATCTAAAGTAGATCATGGTATTAAATTTGAGACTACACCACAAGCTGCTTTAGGATTAAAACCTGGAGATTATATAAGATTTATTTCAGAAGCTACTCATACCAGTAGATTTGAAAATGGTGTTATATCTCCTGATGGAGTTGTACAAAGTGTTGGTAATAGTAGTTTAAATAATGTAAATGTTTATCATTGGAAACCAGGTACAGAAGAAGTAAAAGAAGCTGTTTTAAATGTTGAAGATGGTAAGACTGATGATGCTAATTTATATGGATCTGTTTTTACAGTAAAACAAACTAATGAATCCAATAGGTTATATAAAACAGAATCTATTACATATACAGATGAGGGATTAATAGAAGTATCAGGAAGTCATGCACCTCTTTTATCTGATGGAACTCTTGCTACAATAAATTATACTGATGATGACTTTACTAATTTCTGATGGCAGTTATAAGAAGTTTTCCTACTATAAAACCTTCGTCTAGAAGTTATACCCCTGGAACGTACCCACAGGTTGAATTTGTTGCACAGAATGGTGCAAAGACTGTTCTTAGATACGGTAATAAAAAAGTAGATGCAAAATTAAGTTTAGGGTTTACAAATATTACAGATTCTCAGGCAAGTGAGATTTTAGATTTATATGAAGAGGTAAATTCTGATTATGATTACATATCTTTTACATCTGCTAATGCTTTAGCTGGTATCAACTCTTCAAGTTTAGTTAACAATATGGCCGAAAAAGATTCAAATGGTGTAAAACTTAGGTATCGTTTTGATGGTCCTCCTAGTGTATCGAGTGTCAGACCTGGCAGATCCAATGTGCAATGTAAATTTGTCGCTTGCCTCGATGGGGATTAGAATGTATTTAAAATTTACTTAAGACAATGGCTGGCTTTTACTCAGGACAGGATGGTGAATTACTTGTTAACGGTAGTAAAGCTGCCAAAGTAAGATCTTGGTCTTTTTCCTTTAACCAAGCAGTTTTAGAAACTGTTTCTTTAGAAGATACTGATAGAACTATTATTCCAGGAACAAGAAGTTATACAGGTAGTGCTAGTATTTATTATTATCAAGACAGTGCTGGCAGTGGTTCTGGGCAATTAAGTACTATAATTTCTAACATTGTAAAAACTGGTGGAAGTGCAGGTGATGGTGTTAATGCTGAAAGTACTGCAATTACTTTTAAATTAAGAGTAAAAGATGGTAGTGCCAATGGTAGGTTTATAGAATTTTCTGCAATACCTAGTAGCTTTAGTATGACGAGTTCTATTGGTGAAGTAATGGCAGCAGATATTAGTTTTGAAGTAAATGGAGCACCTACTGGCCTTGCTTTATAAATGTCTATATATTTTGGATCGACAGGTTTTATTGAGTTAAAACGTGATGCCTTAAATTCTGACATTGCTTCATCTTTAAACCCTGCTGATGTTAATACAACTAAGAAAAGATTTTCAGTAGAGAATGTCGTTGGATCGTTAATTACTGGTGATCAGATCGAAATAGATACTGTTGATAAAAGTAATTTAGAATTATTGTCTGGTCATAATTTTCCTGATCTTCGTAAATATATTCATATTGATGATGTTGGTGGGATTAAATTATATGATACGTTTGCTGCTGCTTTGGCTGGTGAAATTTCAGATGCACTTACATTAACAGCACCTTCGTCTACAAAAGATATACTAATACGCACCAGAAATACTAGGTTTAGACCGCTTGCCAAGATTACTGAATTTGAAATTACAACAACAAGAGATACCGTTGATGTTACAAATTTAGGGCAAGAATTTAGAAGGCAATATGAGAATGGACTTATATCAGGACAGGGAACAATACAAACAATATGGCAACATAGAAACTTTCAGAATGATACAACTGAGTTTTCTAGCCCAGAATTTCCTGTCTATTTAAGCCAACTGTTGGTGCGTATGCAACAGGGAGCAGATTTTGAAGGTAGGTTTTATGTGTATAATGATCCAACACAATCTACAAATAGTGTGTGGTATCAATCAATGTGCGTTATTACTAATGTAGCTGTTAGTGTACCTGCAAGTGGATTGGTAGAGGCAAGAATAGAGTTTGTAACAAATGGAGAAATAAGATTACATAATGGAATTCCACCATCCTTTCTATTACAAGAAAGTACTGATAAAATATTGCAAGAGGATGGAGATGGTATTTTACTTGAAGATGTTTAAAATTAGATTTATGATGTACTTAAAGGTTATTTGACATGGCTGATCTACAGATTACACAACTACCAGAATTAGCGTCAGCCAACCTGCAAGCAACAGATCCGATTGCGGTTGCTGATGTCAGTGCAACAGAAACGAAAAAAATAACTGCAAAAAATTTAGTACAAGCTGCTTTTGGATTAGTAGATGCAGCATCAATACCAGCTACAGCACTTAGTTATCCTTTAACAGCAGGTCAAATTGTAACGGCTTCTCTTGCTGATAATGCAGTTACCAATGCAAAGATTACAGACGCAACTATAGCTGGAGCGAAATTAGTAAATGATACGATTACTGCTACTCAAATAGCAGCAAATGCTATTACTTCTAGTGAACTTGCAGATAATGCAGTAGATACAGCAGCAATTACAGACTTAAATGTTACAACAGGTAAACTAGCAGCAACGGCTGTAACGACTGCAAAAATTGCTGATAGTGCTGTTACTTTTGTAAAAACTAATTTTAGTGATGGTGATATCCCTGGAGCAAAGTTAACTGCTGGTTCTGTTACTGCAACTCAACTTGCTACCAATTCTGTAACTGCAACTGAGTTAGCAGATAATGCGGTGGATACTGCTGCTATTGCCAGTACTGCCGTTACAGGAGCAAAGATTGCTTCTGATACGATTACTGCTGGTCATATTGCTGCCAATGCTATTGGGTCGTCAGAACTTGCTGACAATGCTGTAGATAGTGGAGCGATTGCATCAAATGCTGTTACGACTGCCAAGGTTACAGATTTAAATATTACAACAGGAAAGTTAGCTGATAATGCTGTTACTGCTGCCAAGATTGCTGATGACACTATAACTGCAACACAGATTGCTGCTAACGCTGTTGGTTCTAGTGAATTAGCAGATAATGCTGTTGATACGGCTGCGATTGCAACTTCTGCTGTTACCGATGCAAAAATAGCAACAGGAATTGCAGGTACAAAAGTAACAGATGGAACCATAACAGCAGCTAAATTAAATACTTCTAATCTTGATAGATCATTAAATGTAGCATCAGGTAATTTAGGAATTAATAATGCAGTAACAGGTGGAGCGTCAGCAAGAAATGGTATTACATATAATAATGAAGGATTAATTACATCTACAGCAGCATTAGTTGCAAGTGACATACCAGAAGCTACAACATCAGCAGTTGGTGGTGTAAGCGTTCCAGCAGCAGGTGGTTTGGCTATTACAGCAGCAGGTGCGTTATCTATAAATAATACTGTTACTGGTATAACAAGATCAGGTATTACTTTTAACGATCAAGGTTTAATCACATCTACTGTTGCTTTAGTGGCAGGTGATTTACCAGCAGCTACAGCTTCTACTATTGGTGCTGTATCAATCCCAGGGGCTTCTGCTCCCTTAGCAATATCAGGTACAGGTGTTTTATCAATATCAAATAGTGGAGTAACAGCAGGTACATATCCAAAAGTTACAGTATCAGCAAAAGGTTTTATTACATCTGGAACTACTCTTACAGCTAGTGATATTCCTGATCTTGCCACTACAAAAATTACAACAGGACAATTTGGTACGAATTTCCTAGCAAATGATTCTATAACAATGGATAAGCTGGCAAGTTTATCTACTGGATTTATACAAGAAGCCTCTCCTGATATTAGTAACTTACCTTCAGGTGTTTTTTGGTTACAGGAATCAACAGGACAGTTAAGAATATTTAACGGTAACAGTTTCTTTTCTGTTGGTTTTGGACGATTAGCAGAAGAAAACCTTAGATTTTGCGGAACATTTAATGCTTCTAATGGAACGATTACAACCTTAACAGCATTTGGAACGTCAGCAGGTTTTACAGTTACTAACGCAATTCCAGCAGGTACTACATCATTAACTGGTGCTTACTTTGTGTGTGTAACTCCTGGAAACGGAACAGCAGTTGTACCTTCTACCTCATTTGATGCAGGTGACTGGTGTTTATGTGTAGGACCAGATAACTGGGATAGGATTGATACATTATCAGGCCCTGGTAGTGTTTCTAGTCTCAATGATTTATCTGATGTAACAGTATCAAGTCCACAGACAGGACAGATATTAGCTCTTCAGGCAAGTGGTCAATTTGCTAATGTTTCAGTACTTAGTGGAGGAACTTATTAAAATCATGTACACTTTATTTAAGACCGTTAAGTAACAGCAATGCAAATTAAACTAAAGAATAGTGTTGTTCAAGATTCAGCCCCAAGTACATCGGATCTTCCTGAAGTTGGTGAACTGGCGGTAAACGGAAATATAAATAGTATTGGTGGCTTTATGCGAGCCAGTGATAATAGTATCGTCAAAATATTTGGTCCAGGATCTGTTACTACACCTACTGCTACAACTACAGTTTCAGGTATTGCTGAACTTGCTACAAGTGCAGAGACAACAACAGGATCTGCTACAAATAGAGTTGTAACCCCTGCTGGTTTAAATGCGGTAACGGTTGCAGAACGCTCCACATCAAATACTAACTATGTAGCAAAAGCTGGTAGTACCTTAACTGGTGTATTGACCATGCCTAATGGTTCTAACTCTGCACCTGCTATAAATTTTGGGGATAGCGATAGCGGAATATTTGGTGGAACGAATACTGTCAGCTTGGCTGCTGGAGGAACAACAAGATTAACTGCTGATACTGGAGTAAGTGTTGTTGGTACGTTAGCTGTAACAGGAGCTATAACATCTACAAGTGATTTAACTATTGCAGATAAAATAATTCATGCTGGCGATACAAATACCGCTGTAAGATTCCCTGCTGCTGATACTGTTTCTGTTGAGACTAGCGGTAGTGAAAGATTAAGGGCAGATTCTTTAGGGCATTTTATTGTTGGTTCATCGACTGCAAGAACGAATTTTTTTAATAGTAGTTCTAATCATTCACCAAGATTACAGGTAGAAGCTGCTAATACTAATAATGGTCGTGCTGCTATAGGACTTATTCATGGTGCTTCTAGTACTCTTGGTCCTTATCTTGCTTTAGGTAAACATCGAGGAAGTGTGGGTGGTAATACAATTGTCCAATCAGCAGATGAAATAGGTAAAATAACTTTTCAAGGTAATGACGGAACTCAATTTGTAGAATCTGCAAGTATAGTTGGTTTTGTAGACGGCACACCTGGAGCCGATGATATGCCAGGTCGTTTGGTATTTAGCACAACGGCTGATGGTGCTGCTTCTCCTACGACAAGATTAACAATCGACAGTGCAGGTACATCTACTTTTACAGGACATATAACTACAACTGGAAATATTACTGGAGCTAACGTAAATGTATCAAGTGCATATCCAAGCCTTACACTTGAAGATACTAATCACAACAGTGACTATAGAATTACTAATAATGATGGTCAGTTAATTGTTTTTGATATTACAAGTGGTGCAACCAGAGTAGCGGTAAATGCTGATGGTCACATTGATATAGCTGGCAATGTTGATTTTGGTGCTGGTATTGACGTAACAGGAAATATCACAGCAACAGGTGATGCAGCTATTAATGGTGGTGATTTAACGGTAACTGGAGGAGAAGGAGTAAGTGCAGTACTAAAGTTAGTTGCTGATCAAGGAGATGATAATGGAGATGGTTGGAGACTTATATCTAATCAAGATGATAATGATTTAACTTTTTCCAATAATGTTTCTGGAAGTTATGTAGATAAACTTACATTAAAAAATGATGGAGATTTATTTACTACAGGTGATGTTTATTTAAAAAATGATTCTAAAAAGTTAAAATTCGGTGTTAGCGAAGACCTACAAATTTATCATGATGGAACACATTCGTATATCGAAAATACAACTGGTGATCTAAGGATTATAGATACAACAGGAATGTTACTTAGATCTAATTCACTTGGTTTAAGAAATGGTGCTGGTGATGAAAATTATATAGGGTGTGCAGCTAACGGAGCCGTAGAATTATATTATGACAACAGTAAAAAGTTTGAGACAACAAGTACTGGAGTAACAGTTACAGGAGACTTAACATTTGCTGATTCTACATCATATGATATAAATTTACGAGGTGGAAAAATATATGGTGATGATGGTGCTTTACCCGCTTTTACAATTCAAAATACTTCTGGAAACTCAAACCATGCAAAAATAATTATTGGAGCGAATAATAGCGATAATGGTGGTATTGAATTTTATGGTGCTGGCTCATCTTCTTCTGATTTGAAGATGACAATTAGAGGTAATACTGACACAGTTGAAATTCCTGATAACCACAAATTTGTTTGCGGAAATGGTTCAGACCTACAAATTTATCACGATGGAACAAACTCCAACCTTAAAAATACCACTGGTACACTTTATGTTGCTGGTGATGTTGTTACTCTTACAAATTCAGCCATAAGTGAACTTTATTTTAAAGGTACAGCAAACGGAGCCGTAGAGTTATATTACGACAACAGTAAAAAGTTTAATACAGAGTCAACTGGTGCTCAGATATTTGGAAATTTAAGGCTTGATGATAATGATAAGTTCCAATGTGGAAATGCTCAAGACCTACAAATTTATCACGATGGGACAGATAGCTTTGTTAAAAACGGCACAGGTGTTCTTAGAATATTAGGAGACAGTGTTCAGATTAGAAACAATGCTAATAACGAAACAGGCTTAGCTTTTGCAGCAAACGGAGCCCTAGAGCTATTTTTCGACAACAGTAAAAAGTTTGAGACTACAAGTTCGGGTGCTACTGTAACAGGTTCACTTGGTATAGGTGTATCAAGTCCAGCTGTGTTAACTCATATTTATGATTCGACAAATACCAGTTCTGTCACTGAACAGTTAAGAATATCTGGAGGAGATAGATCTGGTGATAACTTTGAGACTGGAATTAGATTTTTTACACAGTCACCATCATCAAATGGTAATCGTCATTATAGAATTACTTCAAACGGTAATACAGGTTTAAGCATACAAGGATATGAAACCAGTACTGGAAACGCAGCTACGGATAGAGATATTTTTCTTTGTCCTGATGGTGGAGATGTAGGTATTGGTCAATCAAGCGTAGGAGCTAAATTACACGTTTCAAACTCAGCAAACCAATTAAATGTGATTGTATCAACTACAGACACATTTACTGGAAATGCGTCATTATTTTCATTTAGAGCAGTTAGTTCTGAAGGTGGTTTTATATCTTTAACAAATAATGGAACAACGACTGCTTACGGTACAAGCTCTGATTATAGATTAAAAGAAAATGCCACTACCATATCTGATGGTATTACAAGATTAAAAACATTAAAACCATATAGATTTAATTTTAAAGCAGTACCAGATACAACAGTTGATGGATTTTTTGCACATGAATTAACTGCTGTACCAGAAGCGGTTGTTGGGGAGAAGGATGCTATGCAAGAAATAAAATATACAAAAGAAGATGAATTGCCAGAGGGTAAAAATGTAGGAGATTTTAAAGAGTATTCAACAACAGAAATAAAGCCTCAAGGTGTAGATTATTCAAAAATTACTCCTTTATTAACAGCTGCATTACAGGAAGCAATTACTAAAATAGAAACATTAGAAACAAAAGTTGCAGCATTAGAAGCAGCGTAAGCCGTATTGCCGTTATACGTTCCAGCGGTTACACTTTAAAATAATTACAAAAATTTTATGTCAAAACTATCTGACAGATGCGAAGAGCGTAAAGTAGAAGCACAAGCTCTTGCTGATAAATTTAATGCTGCAAAAGCTGAGATTGAAAAATTACAGCAAGAAAACTCTCAAACATATCAAGAGTTTCAAGCTAAAAATGCACAGTATGCAGAATTACTTGGATTAGTACAAGAAGAAGAAGGTGTTGCAACTCCAAGCGAAGTTGTAGAATAAAGTTAAACTATTAATAAAAGTACTTTTTTATCATGGCTATCACTTACACATGGGAAATTAACGGAACAGCTTGTAAAAGAGATGTTTCTGATGGTTACTATACTAATGTCGTCTATCGTGTAAAAGGAATGGATGACTCTACAGAAAAAGCTAGACGTACAGGTGAGATAGTTTATACCAAACCTGATTCATTACCATCTGGTTTTGTTTCTTATGATACTTCTGCAAAAATTCCAGATAGTGCAACCATGATCACTTGGGTGAAAGATGCCCTTGGAACGGATGCTGTTACTGCTGTAGAAGCCAGTTTGAAAGCAGAAATAGATTTAATTAACACTCCAGTACAAGCCACAGGTGTTGCCTTTTAATCATGGCTACTGTTACCTGGGCATTGGCTGGTGTTGATTATGATGTAGACGATGGTTTCTGTCATACAGCACACTGGACCGTTACTAGAGTTGATGGAGATTATTCTGCTAATAACTATGGTAGCTGTGCGTTAACAAAACCTGATTCTTTAACAAGCAGAACTGATTTAAAAACAGCAGATATTATTGCTGATGTAAAAGCAGTCCTTGGAACGACTCAAGTTGATGCAATTTTAAGTGGATTAACTTTAAAAATCAGTGAAGAAAAAACTCCTACGCAGGGAAGTTTCGTTCCAGCTAGTTAGTTTTTACAGGAATATTTCTGTCAATAATTCCATACATGACATAAAGTGGTGCTAATCCTATAATCAGGAAAAGTACCATAAATGTTAATGGTACGGTTGCCTTAATCAGTGCTTCTTTAATCATGTTTCAAAAAATTGCTAATGTTTTGAGTATTGTCTCTTTTGTAATGGTAGCTTCAATGAGTGGTGGAGCGTACTTTGGGTATAAATATGTAACATCAGAAAATTTTAAGGCAAAGGTTATGAATCAGGTATTAGATCAAGTTCAAGGATTGATGCCAGATATTTTAGATAATGCACTACCAGATGTAACAGGCCCAACTATTCCTAAGTTTAAGCAACCTAAAATCTAATGAACTGTTATTGGTGCAATACAGAATTAATAATAGGTGGTGACATTGATATTGAAGATGGGATGAATGGTTATCCTGAATTTTCAATAATGACTAACTTATCTTGTCCTAAATGTTTTTCGGAAGTAGAGATATTAAAGAAACGAGATGCCTCCGATTGATATTCCTAATATTTCTATTCCAGAAATAAAGATCAATGTACCGCAATATAGTCCATATCAAGTATTAAACGTACCACCACCATCTATAAAATTACCTGGATGCGTGAAATATCATAGGGATGCAAGTCCTAAAAATACTGCCTTATATGATGACGATCCAACGGGTACTACTATATCCTGTGCATATGGCTCTATGCCTACATTTAAACCTCTTTTATATGACAGAAGAAAGATCCAGATTGTTGAAACTAAAGGACAAGAAAAGAGAGTGGAGAATACTGAAGCACCTGCACAAAAGGAAGTAAAACCAGATATACCGAAGGAAAAGAAAGAGATAAAAGTAGTTCCCTGCCCTAATAAAGATGACTTAAGAATTGGTTCTTTTGTTAACGAAAAAAAATTAGAAAGAATTAAGGCTTATATTAGAGAAGAAGGCGAATGTATAACGATCTATGAAAAAGTTGATTTTAAAGATCAATACATCCCAGAATTTAGCACTATTGTCTCTACTACTTTTATCGCTGGTGTGGCTGCGACTACACCTCTTATTCTCAACGCTATAAAACCGCTAGTAAAAAATATCGTTAAAAAGCTGACAAAGAAGAAAGATAAAGTAGAATAATTAATACAAGGAGAGTAAGGCATATTTGGAAGCATTGCGTGTGCCACGAATCACTGCCCTTCTATTATCCCTTGTACTTTAGACAAGTAACTACCCGTAGCTTGTCTATTTTAATTTATGAGCATGAGGTAATACCTGACCTGCACGAGGTGTTATTTCTATATCGGAGCATAGATCA
>Ga0181407_1000190_pt1 | contig 20853 bp, 21 predicted proteins | sample 30SPOviralmetaG_FD_130136 | JGI IMG/M metagenome (GOLD analysis project Ga0181407, IMG submission 130136) | Marine viral communities from the oligotrophic San Pedro Time Series (SPOT) site, San Pedro Channel, CA, USA - 30 SPOT_SRF_2012-01-26 | ecosystem: Environmental > Aquatic > Marine > Strait...
CATTTGCATCATAACCTACTTCATCATCTAGCTCTGTGAATTTCAATGATGTATATGGGTGTCCTGATTTTTCAGACTCATTTGCCCAAGCACCCAAAGAGAAAGACTTATCATTAAGACTAACCTTACCAGACATATCAGGCGCTTTCTCAGACTTCTTTTCATCTTTCAAAAACAAAAGACCAAGACTCACCATAAATTCATATTTAGGTTGCCCCTCATTGTTATGACTCTTTACAATAGCCCCATAGTATTTTTTTCCGTCAATCTGAAAAGTACCCTTACGCTCTATTGTTGAGTTATTTTCATGCCAGAGATAACCTCTCTTTTCTTTTTCATATTCCATTGTAATTATCCTATTAATTTGAATTCATAACCTCTGCCATTTTTGATTTTTCTTTTCTCAATGACTTCACCGTATTTTTTTAAATTGTATCTCGCTCTTTGTTTATCCTTTCTTAGGTTTCTTATTGCCGCAGAAATACTTGGCTCACCATAAAAAGTACCGCTTCTGTTTTTTATCACACGCTGTAATGACCAGTAAGTCCACCATGTAACTCCGTCTTTCATGCAAAGATAAACCATATCATCAAGAGTCATCTTTTTAACTGTCATCTTGCACCTCACTTTTCTCGTAAAGAGATATCAAGGTTTCAAAAGAAACTTTTATTTCACCGTTAGCATCTTCATGGGCTTTCTTTATATCAGCTACATTTCTTTCATACACTTTTCGGCAAAACAACTGGTCTGGCTTACTCATTTGACCTCTGCACTTGTTTAGGTATTCTTCTAGGTCATCAGTGCCGTATGCAACTTTATTATGACTGTTAATCATTTTGTACTTCTTGGTAGACGGTGCTTCTTCTTTTTCTTTGATAGCATGGTCAACTTCTTCAAATGATGCGTAGTTACCACCTGATAAGCCAATCGCTGAAAGCGCACGCCCGATTGATGACGTAAGGCAGTTTTCTACTGCACTGGTTTTGTTAACCATGCCCGCGCTTCTGAATTCTTCAGCAAAGTCATTACCTATTTCACGCCATGTTCCATCTACAAAAACATGAATACTGCTCTCAGTCATTACCCTATTTTCATCTGCGGTATGCACCTTACTTATAATCTTACCGTCAACACCAAAGGCTTCTCTGAACACTTGTACTCTGGTATGTACCTCTGCATACATCTTACCCTTGATATTTACCTTATCTTTATCAGATAACTCTGACATCTTTTTCACTGCTGTTATCAGCTTGTCTTCAATTTCACTCATTTAACTTACCTCTAGTTTCAATAAAATAATTTCATAGCGCCTTCAATTTCATTGCGCCCCCAAATGTTCCACCAATTATCATTACTCAAATCAGGAGTAAGATTAGATAACTGGCAGACCTCTCTCATATCATCACTAAGACTTAACATAAACATCATCTTAGTAACGGTATTCTCAATAAACTTTTTGTGCATATCTATATCAAGCACATCAAAGCTGATTAATTCGCTTATCTTTGTCGTTGTATAAACATAGTCAATTACTGGCTTTTTTGATGTTGCCAAATGATAGACAGTTAATTGTCTTGAATAATTAGAATTCATTTTTGGCTTCATTGATGTGGTTTTTAAATCACGCACACAATCATCATATTCCAAATCTAAATAACCCATAAGGGGTACTGGTATGCAGTCAAGATGATGCTCAACTTTCTTTTGTGTTGCTATGGGTACGCCAAAATCTTTGTATATCGGGATAACTACTTCTAATGTTCTTTTTAGATGCGCCTGTTTCTTTGTTGCGCCTTCAATATCATAATCAGATTTGGATTCTTGAGCTTCTTGCTCAATCCGTGAAAACTCGCCGTTAGCTAAATCCAGAGATTCTTTTATACTGATACCGTCAACAACTGCTCTGGTAATACCTACCTCAACAGCGTTGCCATAGGTAAATGCGGGCTTATATGCTTGGTCTTTGTAACCCGCCACATTGACTAACCATTTTGCGGGGTTACTAATAAATAAATTAATTTGTGATGGCGATAAGTATTTTACGCCATGCATTTCAAATGGGCTTTCATGCATATCAATATCCTTTTCATATTCAATTCAATAAGACACATTACATGAAAAATTTGATGGTTGCAAAAAAAACTTACATGGATTAATCTACCCTGATGTCTATTGAATGCTTAAATTGGTGTATCAAACAAAAATGCGCCACACCGTCTACCAAACTGGTACTGTTTGTGCTTTCAAATTATAGTGACGAAAAACATTCTTGCTATCCATCAGAAAAAAAACTTGCGGAAATCGTAGGTGTTTCTGAGCGCCAGATAAGAAGATGTTTACATTGGTTAGAGGAAAACAAATATATAACGATACAACCGAGAGCGGGAACAAGTAATCGGTACTTCATGAGGGTGGACATGGGTGTCCAGAGGGGTGGACATACACTTCCAGAGGGGGGTGGACATGGGAGTCCGCCTATACTAAAGAAAGATACTAAAGCTAATACTAAAGAGAAAACCAAAAGTAATTCATACACAAAAGAGTTTGAGATTTTTTGGTCAGTCTACCCAAGAAAAATAGGTAAGTATGGTGCGTTCAAATCCTACGAGAAAGTTTCTAAGGAACACCCACACAAATTAATTTTAGAAAGAGCCAAGATATTTTCTAAGAACAACGAAATGACTGAAGAACGATTCATACCGCACTGCACCACTTGGTTGAATCAACGGAGATTTTTAGATGTAGAAGTAAAAACTAAAAAGAAAAGTAGCTTGAATAGTTTAGCGGGTTAATCAAAATGAATAGGAGTGAATATGAAAAAGAATATGTACGATATATTGTCAGAGAATCAAATCAAATTGAAATCTTACGAGGGAAATGAAAAAACTAAATGTAGAGAGTGTCAACCGCCACACAATAAAAATGACAACCCATTATCTGTAACTTGCGATAACGGTAATGCGGTTTGGAATTGTCATCATTGCGGTTGGACAGGTTCAACAAATACTGGCAGTACAAATTTCGTCACGGCGAGAGAGAAGGTTTATGTAGCGCCCAAGCTACCAGAAAAAACAGAAACCCCATCATCAATGTATTCATGGTTTGCAGAGCGTGGAATCAGCAAAGAAACCGTACAGAAAAAAGGTATCTACATTGAAGATAAATACTGGATAGCGTTTCCTTACAAGGATGAAGAAGGCAAAGTAGTCAACATAAAGTACAGAACACAAAGCAAGAAATTCAAACAATCACCAAATGCAAAACGCTCACTTTACAACTACGATTTAGTCAAAGATTCGGAAACAATAATTTTCGTAGAGGGAGAAATGGATTGTCTTGTTCTAATTGAAGCGGGCTTTGACAATAATGTTGTGACACTGCCTGACGGTGCGCCTAAAGAAGCAAAGTTTAATGAGAAAGATGCTAGGTTTACTGCCTTGGAAAATTGCCCTTTAGATAACGCAAAGAAGGTCATACTTTTTGTAGATAATGACAGCGCGGGCAGAGCGCTTAACAAAGAATTATTACATAGATTCGGAAAAGAATTGTGTTGGTATGTTGATTACCCATCAGATGCCAAAGATGCAAATGAAGTTTTACTCAAGCACGGGGTAAGCAAGATAAAAGAGATAGTAGAGAATGCAAAGCCGTACCCTATTGATGGATTGTTCTCTGCCCACCAATATTACGGCTCTGTGCTTGACCTTTACAACGGCAACTACACAAAGCCAATCAGCATAGGATATGAAAACCTAGATGAAAATTACAAAATTCTCAGAGGTACATTTCACACATGGACAGGTATTCCGAATCACGGAAAGTCCTCGTTTCTTGACCAATGCTTGATAAAGATAAGTGAAAAACATAACTGGCGTTTCGCTGTGTTTTCACCAGAGCATTCAGTACAGATGCACTTGCGCAGATTAGTGCAACTAAAATTAGGCAAGGCTTTTGATGAGGGATTTGCTAATCGCATGACTAAGGAAGAACTGCAAGGCGCTCTTGAATGGATAAATGAACACTTCTACTTCTTGGAAACCAAAGACACTACGCCAGACATTGACTATCTCATTGATAAAGCAAAAGGTGCGGTCTTGAAATATGGTTGTGATGGTTTAGTAATTGACCCTTACAACGAAGTTTCAGCACTCCGCGGCAATATGAGAGAAGATGAACACATAAGAGATTTCATCAGCAAGCTAAAACGATTTGCAAGAGTCCATGATGCCTGTGTCTGGATTGTTGCTCACCCAACCAAATTACAGAAAGACCAAAACGGAAGCTACCCACCACCAAGCAGTTATGAGATTTCTGGGTCAAGTCATTGGAGTAATATGAGTGATGCAATCATAACAGTACACCGAGATTTTGATACAGATGTTACAAGAGTGATTACCAGAAAGATAAGAGAGCAAGGATTATATGGTCGTATTGGTGAAGCCACATTCAAGTACAATAAGACAAAAAAGAACTTTGAGATATATAAGGAACTAGATGTTGTTGATATACCTCATTGGACAGATGAAGATTATGAAAATATAAGGGGATGATAGTTATAAAAATAACCCTAACAAGCTGAAAAACCTTCAATACCAACGTATACAATGAAAATTAAGTTTGCAATTACAATCAAATTGTTATACGCTTATAGAGTACAACTGCGTTTTTTTAAATAAAGAGGACATTGAAAATGAAAAAATTGAAAACAAATTGGAATCCAGAATGGTACGTTCACATCAATGGATTTAGATTAGCTGAAACTAAAAGCATTGGTTACAAGTGGGTGCGATACAGAACATCTAGCAACGATAGATACTCACGCATGAAGCGTGCGGAGTGGGATAAGTGTGTTGTTAGGTCTGCTCAAGAACAGCAACACCAAATAGAAATATTCAACAAGGCGCGTGAGCTAGGCGTTGAAATGTATGAGAGAGTACGCGCAAACGCTAAACCAACAGCACGCACATTTGCAGATATTGAAGCAGATGTGAACTATCTTGAAATGTCATTAAAGGGGGTGGCGGCATGATGAATTACTTTGAAAAAGTCTTTGCTGAAATGAAACGCAAGTATGACCTTGATGACAATACACCAGTATACGATTTATCGTTTTATCTTGATGATAGTGATTGGCAAAAACTCACACAGGCAATGAAATATCCCAATGGCATATTGAGAGAGGTGCAATCATGAATGGAGAAGAAGCGCTATCTTTGATTTTAAAAAACAACTTGAGAACTCTTGACCAAATATTCGTGAAGATAAAACCGCACAATGAGCCACAGACAATCAGGCATAAAGAATATGAAGATTACAGAATGGCGGTAAATCAATTCAACAGTCTGACCGTGATGAATCAAGAGATACTTGACCAACTATTTCCTGATAGAAAAAGAAAAGGAGTCACGCTCTTACAGGATAGCGTCACGGATTTTAGTAATGATGCAGAATGGGTTGAATGCAGAATCACCACATACAAAACTGGTGCAACTGATGAATAACATAATACTGCAACAACTAATACACGGCTATCAAAGTGATGAATGGTTAGATGGTCTAGCTTATCCCGCGCATTGGAATCGTAAAAGTGGTCTTTTGCCTTTAGAGCAACAGCGCAAATACTTCAAAGATGTGAGTAAAGAAATACAGCAAGCTATGAAGTTTTACATAGATGCGAGAGATACAAAGAATGACCTATCACCAGTAGAGATGGAAAAGGTGGTTGAAGATATGAAAATATATCTACCTTATAAATCTTGTTTGATTCAATTTGAAACCAATGAATGCATATATCATGTGCTAGTCGGTAATCATGGAGAAAAGACAGCAGACACAGAGCAAGATATTATTACTGCACTCATGTTCTATTATCAAAAATCTGACAATCTTTGTGCGCATGACTTTTGCACTTATGGATATACTTATCATCATAAAGAAGAAATGAGTCCATACTTAAATAGGCTTGTAAGCAAGGAAGATTACACATTCTGGTTAAAGAATCATCCCGAAGGTTGTATTATCACAGACCCCGATAGCAATGATGCTTATACTAATCCGAGTTTGAATGATTGGACAGCGCATATATCAATGGTGATTGTGCAACTCAATGTGTTGCTTACATATCCTGAGATAGCAGATACCAAAGATGTACTAGGCAGACCCAACAACACAGTAGGACACACACAGCTTAAAAACATCAAAGACTCTACATTGAGAACTAGACCCAAGTATCAGCATAAAACATTAAAGCTAAATATGTATGGAGAACCATCTAGCGGCGAATCAACAGGGCAACGCTCAAAAGGTACAGCATTCCACAGCGTAAGAAAGCACATCCGCAAACTAGCAAGCGGGAAGAAAACATTTGTTAAGGCACACTTTAGAGGTAGCAAGGACATAGGTGTAATTACTAAAGACTATGAGGTGATGTCAGATGCAATAAAATAACATTAGAAGTTATGATTCTTTATGTTAGTATCTGAGATATTGTGAGAAAAGATGAACAAAAAACAGTCAAATTATGCTCAACCCTGAGAGAGAAGATACGCAATCTGTATGTTCAAGGTATAGAAAGTGAGGGGGGTGAAAGGGTATTATTCAGTCTGGACAAGTTAGCTGAAGAACACAATGTAGGCAAAAGCACTCTCTACAGGTATGCCAAGAACGAGAACTGGAAGTTCCAGAAAGACCAGTTTCAAGAATCTTATTTGCAAAAGCTAGATAACCAGAGAGCAAAAGAACTCGTTACAGAGTCAAAGAAGTTTGATACCAAGACAATCAACATATCAAAACAACTGCTTAATGAGATTGGAAGATTTATAATAAAGTCTGAAGCAGATGATGAATTAACACCGCCTATGATGAATCAACTTGCGGAAGCAACATACAAAGTACAAAAAGTAGCGAAACTCGCTATGGGTGAAGCTACAGAGAATATGAGTCTAAATGCAAAAGTCACAGACACATCCGCATTCAGAGAAGCTATGGAATTGCTTGACGAGGTTGCAGACCAACGCAGAAAAGTCAACGATTCAGCTATACACTGAATGGCTAAAGACAGCTAGACCTAAACAGCTACCGCCGAAAGAAGATTTCTTTATCTGGCTAATACTGGCGGGTCGTGGTTGGGGCAAGACTCGTACAGGTGCGCAAGACATAGCTTTATACGCACTCAGAAATCCAAATACCATCAGCGCAGTTATAGCGCCAACATTCGGTGATTTAAGGCGAGTCTGTTTTCAAGGCAACAGTGGTCTTTTATCTATTATACCCAAAGACTGCTATTCAACTGAGTTTGGTACATACGGCTATTCATCAACGATATGTGAGATAAGATTATCTAACGGCTCAAAGATTGTAGGGTACGCCGCACATAATCCAGATAGATTGAGAGGTAGTCAGTTTCATAGAGCTTGGGCTGACGAGCTTTGTGCTTGGGAATATCCAGAAGCATTTGACCAGTTAATGTTTGGGTTGAGATTAGGTGATGACCCTCAATGCATAATAACAACAACACCGAAGCCAACTGGATTGCTAATGGGATTACTAGACCGTGAAGATGTAACGATTACCAAAGGCAACACTTTTGAGAATGAAGCTAATCTTGCAACATCAGCGCTTGAAATGATGCGCTCAAGATATGAAGGCACTACATTAGGTAGGCAAGAACTCTATGCAGAGGTGTTAGAGGATATAGAAGGCGCTCTATGGTCAAACAAGCTGATAGATGAAGCTAGACTGCCTTATGATACCGAAAAAGAGCTTATACAAATTATAGTGGCGATTGACCCCGCAGTCACAGCTAATGAGAACTCAGATGAAACAGGAATAATTGTGGTTGGTAAAGATGCAAATAATGAGTATTATGTACTTGAAGACTTATCGGGCAAGCATTCTGCTGATGGTTGGGGTAAGATAGCTATAAAGGCTTACTATGAATGGGAAGCTGATAGGATTGTGGCAGAGGTAAACAATGGTGGTGACTTAGTGGAAAGATTAATTCGCAACATAGATATGAATGTTCCATATAGGTCAGTTAGAGCGTCACGAGGTAAAATGGTTCGTGCTGAACCTATTGCGGCTCTATACGAACAAAGGCGCGTTCATCATATTGGTGTTTTTAAAGAACTGGAATCGCAGATGTGTTCCTACACAGGACAAAACAAACCGAGTCCTGATAGATTAGATGCCTTAGTTTGGGGATTGTCAGAACTAAGCAAGTCGCGTGGCATCGTTAATTGGAGAATTAGCTAATGGCATTATTGGATAACATTAAGAATGTATTTACCATCAGAGGTAACGAATACAAAAGAGCAAGCAACATGGTCGGATATTTTGGTGTTGGTGCGAGTGAAGGCAAACAATACAAATACCAAGACTTAGCAAAAGAAGGCTACCTAAAGAACGCAATTGTATATAGATGCGTTAATGAGATATCTAAAGGCGCGGGTGCTGTAGATTATTGCGTTAAAAGCGGTGATACCATGCTAGAAAATCACCCATTGCAAGTATTGATAGACAGACCAAACCCATTGCAATCAAACACAGAATTTTTTAATGCTTTATTTGGCTTCTTACTTCTTAGTGGTAATGCATATATCCTGAGAGTGGGTGGAGAGATAGGCGCACCAAAAGAACTTCATCTGCTTAGACCAGACAGAATCCGCATCAATGGCGGTAAAAAGCCCATACCAGAAAGCTATGACTATGTAATCAATGGTAGAGTGCAAGCATCTTATCCAGTAGACCAAGACACAGGTTATAGTCAACTCAAGCACATCAAGCTATGGAATCCATTAGATGATTTCTACGGTTGTTCACCTTTATCTGCGGCGGCAGTAGAAGTAGACCAACATAATCTATCAAGCAAGCACAATATCAACCTACTAAACAATGGCGCTAGACCTAGTGGGGCGGTAATATTTAAACCTAAAGATGAATCAGGGTTCAATGTAAATCTAACAGAGGGGCAAAGACAGCAACTCTTAACAGACCTAAACAATAGATTTCAAGGTGCGGGTAATGCGGGCAGACCGTTATTGTTAGAAGGTGACTTTGATTGGAAAGAGATGGGATTGAGTCCAAAAGATATGGATTTCATCAACCTAAAACACATGAGCGCCACAGACATAGCCTTATGCTTTGGCGTGCCAAATCAATTAGTGGGCGTACCTGATGCACAGACTTACTCTAATGTTGCAGAAGCTAGACTTGCTCTATATGAAGAAACAATCATACCTCACCTAAAGTTAATACAATCAGATATCAATGAATGGTTAGTGCCTATGTTTAGCGAGAATGTAAGATTTGAGTATATGTATGAGAACATCCCCGCACTATCTGAGCGCAAAAGAAAGACTTATGAGAATGTAACAAGCGCTGTAAGAGAAGGCATAATGACTCGTAATGAAGCCAGAGAGATACTAGGTCTTAGTCCTATTGATGGTGGTGATGAAATATATATATCATCAACCTTGTTCCCAATAGGCTCAGAATCAACACCAGAGCCTACACCAGAGGAAGAAGAACTGGATATTCAAGACTATGAAGATGAAGAAGAAGATGATGATGAAAAGGACATAGACGACATTATCTGGGATGAGGATGTGAAGGCTATTGCAGACATAGACCTTACACCAACAGATGGCATGGCGAGTGAAGCAGAGCGCGGGCTTAAATGGAGAAAAGAATTCAATCGTGGTGGCACTATGGTAGGTGTAGCCAGAGCCAATCAATTAGTTAGAAAAGAAAACTTATCGCCTAGCACGGTACGCCGAATGTTTAGTTTCTTCAGTAGACATGAAGTGGATAAGCAAGGGCAAGGATTCAAGGTAGGTCAGGAAGGCTATCCAAGTGCGGGCAGAATAGCATGGGCGCTCTGGGGTGGTGATGCGGGATTTGCATGGTCAAGAAAGAAGCGTAACCAATTAGAAGCCGAAGCAGAGAAGATGCTAAAGCAAGATAAACATACAGGTATCACTGAACTGAAAGCACCAATATCAGCAAAAGTGAAAGAGGGGTTGAAAAACAAAGTAGAGAAACACAACGAGAAGTACGGAGATAAACCAACAAAGCGGGCAACACTAAGAATGCTTGAAGCGGTATTTAGGAGAGGGGTTGGCGCATATAACACGAACCCACAGTCAGTAAGACCAAGTGTAACCAATCAAGACCAGTGGGCTTATGCCAGAGTAAACAGTTTTCTAACGGCATTGCGTACTGGTAGGTTTAGAAGTGGTAAACACGATACAGACTTATTCCCTAAAGGACACCCATTGTCTAGTAAGTAATACCTATGTTAGACCCTTACTCACACAGAGAAAACGCTGTCAGGGCGCACACAGGGGCTAGAATTCTTGCAAAGATACAGCAAAAACGCCTTAATTCCTTTAAACAAGGCAGAATCAATGTCAGGAAAGAAGTAAGAAGGCAACGCCGATTACGCAATAATTTAGAGAAAATGGTATTCAGAAGATTGAGTAGCTTACTACCCAAGCACATAAGAACACAGGCAAGTATATTCAAAGTATCAGGGTCATTCTCAAGGAACGCATCAAACAGGCAACTAGAAAACGAACTCTTTGCCGTTATGAGTAAGCACTACCGTAGAATATTTATGACGGTATTCAAAGACAATGAGTCAAGATATGAAAAGATAAACAAAAGCGTAGATGTAACCGTGTTTGGTAGAAACAGAGATATTGAAAGATTAATCAGTGTCTACAACAACGATAGAAACCTTTATCTAGCAAATATGACTCAATCAGTGACTAGGAATATCCAGAATGTCATTACAAAGGGTAGAGCAGATGGCGCTACATTAGACCAGATATCCAAAAACATTAGGAACACAGCACCCATAGCAAGACGCAGAGCCGCCGCTATTGCCAGAACAGAAACACACAATGCCGCTAGTTTTGCACAGCATGAGTATCACGGAATCATACAAAACGAGTATGGCGTTAACATGATGAAGAAATGGGCGGCTACTAATGACCTAAGAACACGGTCAGCGCATAGCGCGGTCAATGGACAGACAAGGGCTATGGATGAAGCATTTGATGTAGGTGGCGCTCAGATGATGCACGCGGGTGACCCTAAAGGTGGTGCAAAGAATGTTATCAACTGTAGGTGTGTCATTATTTATGTTGATGCAGATGAAATAGAGGAAGCAGTAGATACAACAGCGCCATCAAGAAAACCAGTAAACGATTTTGGTGAACAGCACCCAGATGAAATTAAACCAAACAAAGAATCATTCAAAGGTGATGAGAATATAAGTATCGTGAATAGAAGGGCGCAACCGTTGAATGATGTCACTCATATAAGAAAAGGTGCTTTCTTTCATCATAGTGGCACGATTAATATGGGGTCAAACTATGGAAGGTCAGGCGCTTCATATAATAGCGTGTGGCGGCATGAAAAAGGACACGCATTTGATTACGACACGAAATTTATGTCTGTGATGGGTGATTATGCCGCTAGAGCAAAATTTTTAAATATAGGGCATGACAAGCTGATGCGGTCTAAGATAAAAAATGCCGTTGACATTGAATCTGATAAAATTAGAGGAGTAGGGTCAGGAAAATCAACTTACATCAGTAGATTCGGTATATCATCTTTCATGGCAAAACAAATTTTAGATGATAGGAAACTACTACGGAAAAGAAACAATGACATCAAAAAGAAAAGAAAAAATAAAGATTTAGAAAAAAATACTACAGCTAATGATTTAAAACTTGGTGTTTCATCTAAGGTAGTGACAAAGAGCAGAGAAATAGAAGTATTAGGAGAAAAAAGAACAATAACAGATGACAAAACTATATGGGAAACAAACCTAAGTAAAGCGCAATTCATTAAGAAATGGAAATCAGAGCTTGATAAATCAGAATCAATTTTGAAGTATGATGATTTAAAAGTATTGTATGGTGATGATTTTCTTGAATCTGCTTACGATATTGCAAAATTACCAAATAACATGGAAACCTCGTATTTCGGTACAGGCAAAAGTTTCCGTGATTTGTCATCTTGGCTAACAAACTTAAAGTATAACAATCTCGGTAATGGGTCAGATTGGTTAAAGTCAAACTTCAATTATTATCTAGCAAAATCACAAAAATCAGAATCTATAAAAGACATAACAAACTTTTCTGATTTGATAGGTTCAATAACTAATAATAGCGTAATGGATGGTCATACCAAAAGGTACTATTCAAGTTTCCCAAAACTTGCAACTGGCTTGTCTGACGGTCACTTAACAGAAACATTTGCAAACTTTACTTGTTTATTGGGAAGTAAAAATGCTGATACATGGCGTAAAGTCTTGGCATACCACACGCCTGATTCATTAAAAGAATATGATGAAATTATGGAAGCACTGGCAAAAGCTAAAGCCATAGATGAAGCAGATGTGGCTTTGATGGATTTAACATGAAATACGAATATTGGTTAGTAAATGGAGTCATATATGACAAATTTTTTGAAGTAGAGAAATTAGATGTTTTGTATGGCAATTATCTTTTTATAACGAATGAAGATGCGGGTACACATATACCCACATATAAATTTCCTGATGGAGATATGCTTAAAAAAACAGATATAAACAAGATAGCTAAACTGATACAAAGAGCAATAGACAACAACACGAAACTCAAGGCAGAGGATATATCTGAGATAGTAACTGATTATCCAGATGATGTTCTGATATAAAAAAACCGCCCGAAGGCGGTCTTAATAATCATGCAGTGAAGGATTAAGCTACTTTATTTTCTTCAACTTCTGACTTACAGACCCCATGCCTAAGTAAAACTTGATTTGAAATGAGCCTGTAGTGCTTCTCTGTAATGAGATGTAAAAGGTCATTACCAGATTCAGAGAGTCTAACTGAAAATAGCCCATTCACTAAAGGATATACAGTGAATAATCTCATTCCAATAATGCTTGTTTTTTTCTCTATACGATTCCATGTTGAATAATTTATTTGTTCCAAATCAATCATTTTCATTTTAGGATGGAATTCAGAGCCACAACCTCTTTCAAAACACCATTTATTAAAAGAAATATAGCAACAGAAATTAGTTAGCGCGATTATTTCATTGTTGGTTAATGGCTTGCGGTCGTTTTCAGATAAATATACAGCAACCGCGCCAATCATTTCATTAATATAAACATTCCATTCAGGTCTTTCTGATTTTAACGAACTCATTTTCTTATTCATTTTTATCCCCTTTGGAGTGGCTTACGCCACCCCCATAGTTTCAAGTAGTTTATTTTTAGCAATCTTCTTGCCGTTAAGTGAGAAAGCGCATCTGTAACTGGTGCTACGCCTTGTGTATATGCTTTTCTGTCTAGTGATTGTCAGAGTTATATCACCAATGCTTACGCTTTTTGTGATTGACTTCTGATAACCCGCTAAGTAGTTTCTTCTTTTGCCGTATTGGTTTTCAACAACTTCATAATCATTGAAGCCTTCTGCAACTTCTGTTTCCATGTTTACTAATAATTCTTTACCATCAGCAACATTCATTAAAGGGTTACCGTTTACTGTTTCAATTTTTTCTGCGAGATATTTGATGTAATTTTCTGCACTTGAGATAGAGAATTCTAATTCTCTGGCAGTGTCATCATCCACACCGCCTAATGATTTTAATTCTTCTCTTTTTACTTTTATCTGATATTGAATGTTAGAAATAGTAGCTTCAGCAACCAACTTAGAAACTTCTAATGGCTCTATGTCAGAGCCTTTGCAAGTGCCATTAAAAAAACCAAACTGAACATCATAGCCATGTTTAGCAATCAAATTATCATTAGTGCTGACCGCTTGCACTCTACCGCAAACTTGGCAATGCCCTTTATGTGTGTGTGTATCTCTCATATTTTTTCCTTATATTTAATTAAACAACACAATAATAGTAACACCTATAGTTATTATTGCAACTACTTTAATACTTTTTTATGAAGTTTTTTTTAACCGTTTTTTTTGACCTCTGGTTAATTTATTGTAAGATTGTTTGTGTTGGGCTAATATGGGTGAAACTTAATAGAGGAAACCTTTAAATGAACACTGGAAATGCGATGCTAGATGTTCAGGCTAATGAGCCTACTTTGAAAGAAGATTCTATAGAGAATGATGCAAAGGAAGAAATCAGGCGTGATGTATTCACTACTGAAGAAGAAGCTCAAGACAGAGCAAAAGAATTAGGATGTGACGGAATCCACAAACATGATGAAGATGGCAATACAATCTATATGCCATGCAAAACACATGAGGAATATGTACTTGCTACAGGTACAGATGTAAAAAGCCAACACATTGAATTCAAATCAGAAATAAAAGCATACCAAGACGAAGAAGATGAAGAAAAAGGCGAGTATGGTCGTTTTGAAGGTTATGCATCTGTATTTGAAAATACTGACTTAGGTAATGATGTAATTAAGACAGGCGCTTTCAAAAAGAGTATAAGACGGCGCGGCAATAAAGGTGTCAAACTTCTATACCAACATAAGAGCGATATGCCTATTGGTGTATTTGATTCTATTAAAGAAGATGACCACGGTCTTTATGTAAAAGGTAGACTTGCATTGCAGACACAGGCGGGCGGTGAAGCCTATGAATTATTAAAAATGGGTGCTTTAGATGGAATGTCTATAGGATTTAGAGCAGACCCTAAAACGATTACTTACGACAAGCGTTCTAAAAAAAGAATGATTGGTGAAGTAGATTTAATGGAAATTAGTCTAGTCACGTTCCCGATGAATCCGAAAGCTACGGTGATGTCGGTAAAAGGCGAAGCGGTTTCTATTAGAGAGTGGGAAAATGGAATGCGAGATGCCTTCAATCTTTCTCGTTCTGAAGCAAAGATGGCGGCAAAAGCCGTTCATCATGCCTTTGAATCTAAATCAAGTAGTGAGATGCTACGAGAGAAAGAAGAAAAAGAGCAAAAAGAACTGGTAGATGCCATAAAAACCTTAACTTTAACCCTAAAAACATCTAACTAAAAAGGAAATTAAAATGTCTGGAACTGAAGATGTAAAAACAGTCTTACAGGAGTATGGTCAAGCATTTGATGAATTCAAAAAAGCTAATGACGAGAAACTTGATAGACTAGAAAAAGGTTTGGGTGAAGATGCTTTGTTGAATGACAAGATGAGCAAGATTGAAGCAAAACTTGATTCTCTTGAAGATATCAACCAAACACTCACACAAACTAAAGCCGCGCAAGATGGCGTAGCTGAAAAAGTAGAGCAACTAGAAACGGTTCTTGCTAGACCCAATTCTGGTTATGATGCTAAATCAGCAGACGAGCTTTGCGTAGCATTTGAGTCATATTGTCGTAAAGGATTTGATTCTTTATCTGATATGGAAAAGAAAGCACTTACTGTAAGCAATGACACTACAGGCGGTTACTTAGCACCCCCAGAATATGTAAGAGAGTTACTTAAAACTGTAACTGAAATCTCACCTATTCGTGGTATTGCTAGACTCCGTACTACTGGTCAGCGCAGTATCCAAGTACCTAAGAGAACTGGTCAGTTTGCCGCATCATGGGTAGCTGAAAGCGGAACTCGTGCAGAAACTACTGGATACGCTGTAGGTCTTGAAGAAATACCCGCACATGAGCATTACGCTCTAGTGGATATCTCTGAGCAAGACTTAGAGGATTCAGTATTTGATTTAGAAGCAGAAATGCAATCAGAATTTGCAGAGCAATTTGCAAAAGCTGAAGGTACTGCTTTTGTATCAGGTAATGCAGTAGGTAAACCAGAAGGCTTCATGACTAACGGTGACGTTGGTGAAGTAGTATCTGGTCATGCTTCTACTATATTAGCTGACGGTCTTATCGGTCTGGTACATGGCATCAAGTCTGAGTATGCAAAGAACGGTACTTTTGTTTTTAACAGAACTACTCTTTCTAGCATCCGTAAGCTGAAAGATACTGCGGGTCAGTATGTTTTCCAAGCGGGCATGATGCTTACAGGCGGTGTGACTAACACTGTATTAGGATATCCATACGTTGAAGCAACTGATATGCCATCTGAAGGTAGTAACACTTACCCAGTAGCATTCGGTGATTTCTCTCGTGCCTACATGATTGTAGACAGGGTATCTATGGCGGTCTTGCGTGACCCATTCACACAGGCTACTACTGGTAACGTGCGATACATTGCACGCCGTAGAGTCGGTGGACAAGTGGTTCAAGCTGAGGCTATCGTTAAACAAAAATGTTCAACATAAGGGTATAGGTGACTAATTATGAAAGATTTAAGCAATAATATTGTCCCAGTAGTGAGCTTAGCCGCCGCTACAAGAACTGCCGCCGCTAACGGAACAGGAGTAGACCTACAAGGTTATGAAAGCGCTACTGTTCTTGTTGATGTAGGTGCGGAAGGTGATACTCTTTCTGGTTCAGTATATTTTGAAGTTTCATTGGAGGAATCTGATGATGATTCAACTTACACTGATGTAGCACAAGCTAGTATCGTAGATGGCACTATTGCATCTGGTGGTATTTTCTTGAAGCTAGACGGAACTACAGGCGGAAACCCAGATTCAGCGGGTGGTATTTTCCGTGTTGGATATGTCGGCAATAGTCGGTATATAAGAGTAGTCTTAGCTAAAACTGGCACACACTCTAACGGTACGCCTTTAGGGGCAATGGTCGTTAAAGGTCATGCTAGACATTCAGCGGACAACGCTTTCACTGCGCATAATGCGTAAATAAGTGTAAATGAGTTAGGTGACTGTTTCTTTTATAGGCAAAGCAATACACCATTAAGCGAAAGGAAGCAGTTACCTTAACTCAAATAACCGAGAGGTAATGCCTTATGGCAAACAAACAATTTAAAGTCTTAGTACCAAAAGTAGGTTCAGATAACAAAGATGGCACTGAAGCAAGACTCTACAAACATAATGAAGTGGTAGATGCTAAGTCAAAGTGGCAAGAAGAATTGATGGAAACATTTGTGGCGAATGGGTGGGCTATGGAAGTTAAGATGGAATCAACTGCTGATGTTGAGGAAGCCGAGCCAGTAAGAGCCAGAGATGATAAAGGTCACTACATTGCAGATGACCCAAGCACCCCTGATGTTAATGAAGCCTATAAAGGTGGAGAAGCACCTAAAAAGACTACTAAGAAAAAGAAAACTACCAAGAAAAAAACGAAAGCAAAAGCCTAGTTTTCTGGTATTATCAATCTAAGCAGATGCAATATGGTAGATACCATGCTAATTAGAGGAATAGGTATTCATGAGCGCGGGTTATCATCATTTTGTAATAGAACAAGGGGCTACATTCGGACAAGTCCTGACACTGAAGGATTCTAGCGGTACAGTAATTAATTTAACTGGTTACAGTAGCGCTGAAATGGATTTGAGAGAAAATCCTGAGTCTGACAGCGTTATCATGACATTAACTACAGCAAACAGCAGAATCGCTTTAGGTGGTGCGGCGGGTACTGTCACATTATCAATAAGCGCTACAGATACAGCTAATCTATCAACTGGTGATGGCGTATATGACCTAGAGATTGTAACTGGCAGTAGTATATACCGTATTCTTGAAGGTACTTACAGCGTAAGAAGGAATATGAGTAGATGAGTGGTACAGACAACATTACTATCAATCCTACTAGTACCATTAATCAAATTGAAGTAACTGACTCAACAAACATCTCAATAGTAACCGTTGGTACTCAAGGTCTAGCGGGTGCAAATACTTTACTTGGCAGAGATGTTGATTCTGCAACTGCAAGCACGGCGGGGTCATTGGTTATATATGACCATGACAATACAGAATGGATAGATAGCCAATCAACAAGAGCGCAATCCGTACCCGCAAAAATATACAGTCTAATATTCACCAGTGGTGGTGCTACTGTCACAGGCGTACTAGATGAAGATAATCTAGGCTCAGACAGCAACAGCAAACTTGCCACACAGCAATCAATTAAAGCGTATGTAGATGCACAGATAACAGCGCAAGATATGGATTTTCAAGGCGATAGTGGTGGCTCTTTATCCATAGACCTAGATAGCGAAACATTCACCGTAGCGGGCGGTACAGGCATTGATACTGTAGGTGGCACTAATACCATTACTGTCAGCATAGATTCAACTGTAGCGACATTGAGCGGCTCTCAGACACTAACAAACAAAGTATTAACAAGCCCAGATGTAAACGCACCAGATATAGACGGTGGAACAATAGATGGGGCAACCATAGCAACATCAAACATCACAGTAGGCTCTGGTAAAACATTAGATGTATCAGGTGGAACATTTACCCTAGCAAATAACCAAATATCAGGTGATAAAGTAGAGGGTGGTACTATTGCCGCAACTACAATCACAGATTTAGCTTCAACTACGGTAGATACCACAAACATTGAAGTAACAAACATAAAAGCAAAAGACGGCACTGCGGCGGGTTCAATAGCCAACTCAACAGGTGTTGTCACATTAGCAAGCTCAGTATTAACAACGACAGACATCAATGGCGGTACTATAGACGGAACTAATATAACTGTAGGTAGCGGTAAAACCCTTGATGTATCAGGCGGTACATTCACATTAGCTAATGACCAAATAAGCGGAGATAAGATACAAGGCGGTACAGTCGCATCAATGACCATTACGGCAATGACAGGTACGCTAGAAACTGCCGCACAACCTAATGTAACTTCACTAGGTACACTATCCGCACTAACCGTTGATGATATAGCGTTAGATGCCAAAACAGTAACAATGACAGGCTCATCTGGTGATACGGCTACCTTAGTAGTAGGTACTAACGGAACGCTTGATATAACAACTACAGATGCTTCTGCGGCGGCGGCTAATATTCAAATTACTGCTGATGGTACAGCAGAACTAGCGGGAACTACCGTAACCTTAGATTCAAGTGGCGGTATTACGCTAGATGCAGACGGTGGCACAATTACATTTGCAGACGGTGGCTCATCATTAGGAACAATTACATCTTCTGGTTATACAGGTGATGTTGTTGGTAACGCTTCTACTGCAACGGCTCTGGCTACTGCAAGAACAATAGGCGGTACATCTTTTGATGGAACAGCAAACATATCTGTAGCATTGGCAGATACGGCTACTGCTTTAGCTACTGCGAGAACAATACATGGCGTATCTTTTGACGGTACAGCTAATATAGACCTCAGTGAAGTAATATCAGACACAGTAGGGGCTATGTTTAGCTCAAACACGGAAACAAATATAACCGTTACTTATCAAGATTCAGACAATACTATTGATTTAGTAATTGGCACGCTTAACCAAGACACTACAGGTACAGCAGACAACTTTACAGTGACCGCTAACAACTCTACTGATGAAACGGTATATCCAATATTTGTTGACGGTGCTACTGGTTCACAAGGTGCTGAAACTGATACTGGTTTAAGCTATAACCCTAGCTCTGGAAACCTAACAATAGGTGGTGCGCTTGTAGCCGCAACCTTAGACATATCAGGTAACGTAGATGTAGATGGTACATTGGAAGCTGATGCTTATACTGTAGATGGCACGGCATTAGATGAATTCATAGCTGATACCGTTGGCGCAATGGTTTCTAGTAACACAGAAACGAATGTAACTGTTTCATACCAAGACTCTGATAACACATTAGATTTCGTAGTAGGAACTTTAAATCAAGACACAACAGGTAACGCCGCAACTGCAACAGCGCTAGAAACAGCAAGAAACATAGCATTAGCGGGTGATGTAACAGGTACAGCATCATTTGATGGCACAGGCAATATATCTATAACTTCAACAATAGCCGCAAATAGTGTGGCTTTGGGTACTGATACAACAGGTAATTATGTTGCAACAATAGCGGGTACATCAAACGAGATTGAGGTAAGTGGGTCAGGCTCAGAAAGTGCGGGCGTAACAATCGGCTTGCCAGATAACGTCACAATAGCGGGCAACCTAACTGTTACAGGTGATTATACAGTCAATGGTGATACTACAACTGTTAATACAGCAACCTTAACCGTTGAAGACCCTCTAATTAAATTAGCAAAAGCAAACTCAAGCGCTGATTCAGTAGATATAGGTTTATATGGATTGTATGACACATCTGGTTCTCAAGACTTGTACTCTGGTCTATTTAGAGATGCTAATGACTCAGGAAAGTGGAAGCTATTCAAAGACTTACAAGCAGAGCCAACAACCACAGTAAATGTATCAGGAACAGGTTATGCGGTTGGAACTTTAGTAGCAAATTTAGAAGGGGCGGTCACAGGTAACGCAAGCACGGCTACAACCCTAGCAACGGCACGCACAATCGGTGGTACAAGTTTTGACGGTTCAGCAAATATCGCAGTAGCATTAGCGGATACCGCAACCGCACTAGCAACCGCACGGAATATTGGTGGTACTTCATTTGACGGAACTGGAAATATAGATGTAGCTTTATCTACTCTTGCAACCAACATAACCGTATCAGCGAATAACTCAACTGACGAAACTGTCTACCCATTGTTTGTAGATGGGGCAACTGGAACGCAAGGGGCAGAAACAGATACAGGTCTTACTTATAATCCTTCAACAGGAATGCTAACAAGCAGTGGATTCACAGGTGCATTGACAGGTAATGCTTCAACCGCAACCACATTAGCCACAGCGCGTACCATTGGTGGTACATCATTTGATGGGTCAGCAAACATAGCGGTAGCACTTGCCGCCACTGCAACTACACTAGCTACGGCGCGTACCATTCATGGTGTAAGTTTTGATGGATCAGCTAATATTGATCTATCAGAGGTTATTTCAGATACCGTAGGTGCAATGTTCTCATCTAATACAGAGAGCGGCATAACGGTAGCCTATCAAGAC
>Ga0181407_1000192_pt1 | contig 20596 bp, 36 predicted proteins | sample 30SPOviralmetaG_FD_130136 | JGI IMG/M metagenome (GOLD analysis project Ga0181407, IMG submission 130136) | Marine viral communities from the oligotrophic San Pedro Time Series (SPOT) site, San Pedro Channel, CA, USA - 30 SPOT_SRF_2012-01-26 | ecosystem: Environmental > Aquatic > Marine > Strait...
CGCCTGTGCGCCTGCGTGCCGCCTGTGCGCCTGCGTGCCGCTGTGGGCGCCTGCGTGCCGCTGTGGGCGCCTGCGTGCCGCTGTGGGCGCCTGCGTGCCGCTGTGGGCGCCTGTGTGTGTGTCTGAGACCCTTAAACTAAGGGCCCGCAAGTCCTAGCCAAAAAAAATCACCCTCTCGGGTGATCTGTGATTAATCCTGATTTTCTGGCCAGTCTGCCGGAGATGGCAGAATTTTAAGTCTTGAATATTGCCCGGCTGTGATTGTGACGCCGTCAAGCATTGCACGCCGCGCCGCATAGTGGAGAGACTTAGGCGGTGCCATGTAGCCAGCGTAACCCTCCGGCCAGAACTGGCAGGGATGGCCGTCTTTTAACCAGGCAAACCCCCGTCGCGGGTTACCGTTTGGGCAGTTGGTAGCCTTTAGATAAACAAGCATGATTGAAAAAATAAATGTGATTTAAGAAAAAACTAAAGTTAACCTTTGACGCCATGGATTCGGCGCCATGCTAACCAAGTTATAGCCTGCATTTCAGCGGCTGATTTGTTAAATTTAGCGGCTGCTTTTCTAAAGTCTGCTTTAATCTCACGCCGTAATTTAACGCCAATCGAAGGAACATCTTTTAAAGACGTTCTGGATCCGTTAAATATGCAATAAGCGTGGCCGTCTATACAAACATCATCTTCAACGCCTAAGATACAATTGAAAAACTCGATTAATTTAGGTCCGCTCAGAATCTCCCTAGTGTTATCAGTGAAAAAATCTTGGTTATTTCTAAGTATTTTCAAGGCTTTTTCTTTATTCTTATTGAACGTACAAACTTTAATATTAACCGCACTCTCAGGATCGCGAACGAATGTTTCAATTAAATTTTCAGCGTCGATAACATTTCGAGACCACTTATTTCTAGGACTAAGTGATGTAATCACTCCGGCTGTTGTTTGTAAAGTAAGATCGTAATCTATGGCCAATTTCATGGCTATATCGTGGGCGTTTTGATACCAAATAGCGCCATCGATTTTTTCTTGAGTTGTTGCGAGCAGATAAACCGCCTTGATGTTGTTGACGTTTTTGGTTGACATTTTTTTAGTAAGTAAGTTTTTGAAAAAAGAATTAAGAAAGATCGGAGAGAAAATGGCCGTGAATTAAAATTTTAATTTTGGCCGCCAAGATTTCGTCGGCAGGGTCGATAGAACAGGTTTCGTCTAAAAGATCTCCTAGGCGTAAAAGTTCTGGCCTAGTGAGTTTTGTAAAATTTTTAATAGTTAAGTTTTTAAAAATTTTTTGCTGAGGCATGAGCAATCTTGGGTCTGACATTTTTTTGAATTGATTAATTATTTTTTTTTAGGGTGAAACTTTTAAGGGCGCTGAGAGGCCCCCACGGCGCCCGTGGCGGCGCCTAGGACGGTTAAGGCTAGGGATGCTTGGATGAACTGCCCTAGGCCCTTCCTAGCCTCCACAGTGTCCACTGGGAGAATCACAGCAGAAACAAGGGCGAGATGAATCAAAATCGTTCCCGTAGCAGCAGCACCAAAACCAAAAAATTTGAGAGTTGACATTTTTTTAAAAAATAGAGTTTGCAGAAAAAATTAAATTAAGCGAAGGACCAGCGACGGGCAGTAGTGGCGCTTACGTTGTAACGCTGCCCGATTACCTTCCACGTGGCGCCATTGCGCTTAAGGCGGTTAATACGTGTTGAGCGTGATTCCGTGACGTAGAGAAGAATCACAACCGGCAGAGTGATCAGTAGAAGGAGAGAGAAGAAAAGAGAAGTCATTTGGAAAGAGATTTTTTAAACGTGAGTGTTTCGCTCACTCCTGAACAATAACAGAAAATTTTGCAGTGGAGCATAGATCCATCCTTATTGGGTCAGTTAGAGAATTGTCCATACCCCACGACGCAGTCCAGGACTGAGAATTTGCGGGTACCTAGAAAATGCCAAAAGGCAAAATAAAAAACGAAATGTTCGCCATGGACATTTTTGCATCGGATCGCAAAATGTTCAACGTGGACATTTTTGCATCCGATCGTAAATCGATAATGAGAATCATTCTCATATCCGAGTTAGTATAAACAATTGCGCGAAAATTGCGATTGACGCTAAATAGAATTAGTGTGCAATTTTTTCTAGTTGTTTCTCGTAAACGAGAAATATCAAATTAATTGTTTATATTTAGTGATTTTGATTGTGTTACTTAGTGGCGTAATTTAAATCGTTAAATGTTACAAATAGTACAGATGTACTGTAGTGCATGTGTATCAGTAAAAAAGTATTTTCAAAATCGTGTGTGTGAAAAAGCCCCTTAAACCGAACCCTCGCAAGTCCCCCACCTAAAACCGAACCCTCGCAAGTCCTCGCTTAAACCCAATCCCCGCAAGTCCCCTGTCAAAATCCAGTTGCAATTGCTTTACCCAGTGCTTCACCAAATCTTCTATTTAGATTTTTGTTAGCAGCTGTCTTGCCAACTTCTTGGAACTTGAATACAGAAGGCAGCACAGGCGGTCTATTTGAAATACTGAAAAGCAAAGCCTCATTGTTCTCGAAAGCCTTGGGTGTATTGAAATAAATTCCAGGCTGCAATCCGCCATACTTCATTGACTCAGAAAGCTGAGTGGGAATCATTCTGTATTTAGACCTGCGACCAGACTTGATGATTTGCTTCACAGAAAGGTCGTTAGAGCTTCTTGCTGCCCTGTAAGCCTGCTGGTCAGAAAGAATGTCTGAATACATAGAGGGCCTAACATTGCCGTATTTATTGGTCTTCAGGAAATCAGACTGAGTAGGAATAGCGAACTGGCCAGCCCTGAGTACACCTTTGGCTCGCAAGGATTTCTGGAATCGAGTTGCGTAAGCATTGCCACCTTTAATCACAGGCAAAAGATAGTCCGCAGGGGCATTACCTTTAGGGCCATCTTCGCTGATCTCAAGCCTTACCGAAAGGTCTTTTTTTGTGCTGTATTTTTTTATTTTGACGCTATTAAGAGTAAAGGGTACAGGATTATCAAAAACCTTCTTCATCTCCTCTTTTTCAGCATCCCTTACGTCTTTAGCAATAGCGTTAAGAGCCAAAGACGTAGCGAAAGGCACCTGAACAAGCTTCAATGCGTCCAGGCGCTTTATGAGCGGATTTATGTCGAGTGAAACGGTGCCAGCCATGCAACAAGGCTAGCAGTCGTGAATCGGCCCAGGCGCACCCATGGCCTCAGCCTCTAGCTGTTGGATCTCAGCAAAAGTGTCAGCCGCTTTTTTCCTGATAGCAGCCCTGAGTTCGTTCGCCTTCTTTTCAACGAGGTGCATACTGCTACAAAAACCGATAAGGCAAATCGAATCCTCGCAAACCCTCACGTTCATACCCAGCCCATCCTCAGTGTTAGCAATTTCAACCGTCATGCTTCTCTCCATACTGCTGAAACAACCCGGTGTAACAACCCCTGAACGGGTGATCAGGTTGATCTCTGCCGTCTAACTCGTACAAAATATCGAGGTAAACGGTCCTCATGTACTGCTCATGTGCTGCAGCAGCAGCTTCTGATTTGAATCCTGTCATGACTTAAATCTAGCGAGTTCTCAGGCAATATCCCTTGGCCCGATACCAACCCACGGGGCAGGTATCAAGGGCCGGGTTTGGCAGCGTATCTCGGACCTGGACAGCTCCAGGCGAAACAACGCAATACCCACCGTTTTGCCAGTACCCCAGCGGACAGGTCTCACCGACTTGCTGGATGGGTGGTGCCGCAACCAGTGCCAGCAGGGAAAAAAAGAGCATTGGAATAAAGGGCAAAAAAAACAAGGACAGTAGCAGCTATGAAAGGAATAACGCGACCAAGGCGAGCCACAAGCAAAAGCCAGAGACGAGAAAATTAACAGTAATCGTCATGCAACTAATCCCGCAACAAGCTCTCGGAGCTGTTCTAGGTCGCCGTTGTTGTTGATCACAACGTCAGGCAAAACATCAAACAGCGCCCCTTCACTGGCGTGGCTACCCTCATAAACCACTCCAGGTCGGTCCACCAACCACAGCTCACCGCCGAGCCTGCGGATCATCTCAGCCTCGTTAGGGAAGCGAACATCGTCAAAAGTCACATCAACTGAACGCAACCAATTCGTGGCCTCGGATTCAGCAATCATCACCCAAAATTCTGGATGGACGCAGGATCGCCCCCACTCGGTTCCGAGAGTCTGCATCATCTGCCTAGGCGTAACGCCAATGCCAGCAATTTTTTTCTCTTTATGGTTCCTGACCAGATCGAAACCATCGTGGCCCAAGGATGTTAGAGTTTTTGCGACAAAATTACGCAGCGGATCTGCGAAAGAAAACGCAACGCCGTCAAGCATTTGCGCAACAGCGCTTTTCCCAGAACCGGGGGCATGGCTATAAAGGCCGATTAATCGTGTCATTGATTTTGTTGATTAGTTGTTTTTTAGTGTTATGAAACCAAGTGCCAAACGTGTAGCCAGAGACATAAACGATCACACTCATGCAACTGATTGTGCCCGCGATCTCACGAATCACTGGCGAGTTGCTGTCGCCTGTAACCCATTGAACGAAGCCGCTTGATTTCGTCTTCAGCTTCTGCTGAGTTGACATATCTTCCGGGCGTAAGGGCAACTCGCCCTTGTCCTGAGATTTCAAACCAGCTTCCGCCTTTGTTCTCGATGAAGATGAAAAATTCATCGCGCTTTTTTAGGTGAACTGTTTGCATAATTTTTAATTGGGTTTTTCCCCATCAGGGGCGTGAAATAAGCGTTCCAGCATCAAACTGTCTGGATCTGTGTAATTTTCGTCGTCAGGAGTGTTCCTGTCGATGAAGGCTATTGCGACCGGATCTTCAATAGACCCAGCCATAATGACTTGATCGAGATCAATATCCTTGAAGGCGAGAAGGGAGATGTTACTAGATCTGACAAGAATCCCGATAGCGAATCGCTCCCAAAATCTGGTGTACCAGTGCATCAGAGAGCCCATCAGTTCATAGCAAAAGCGTAACTATCAAGGCTGCTGGAACTGGCTAGGCGAACGATGATCCCATCAGTGGGAAGCTCTGACCTGCCAAAGCATCCAGCTTTCCAACGCCGATGACACCACTCAACTTCAGTAAAGCTTGAGCAGCAAACAGCGGTTGCAACGTCAAAGCCAAGAAAAGCAAGGCGATCAAAAGCTAAAAAGCGGTCACCATCAGCATCAACAAGCGTGTCAGCGATGAAATGATCGTCGCCAGAGAGCGTGCCCTCGACGTGGATGGTCAGCGGCTGCTGAAGGCGCTTAGGGAGAACTGCACGCACCCGCTCAAGCATGTCGCCCCCTGAGAGGCTCCTACAAGCCTCCAGACGGCCATAGAAGTAATAGGCGGAGCATCTAGCGCCTGAGAAGGCTTCGGACACGCACAGAGCCTCTTGGAGGCCACTTGCAATTAAGCGGCTCTCAGCGGAATACCTGTCCAAAAACTCTGGACTTGGCGAAGGAAGCCGAATCTCCGCAGGTGGACTTGAAGGCATCGTTAAACGCAATCTTGTTTGCAGTGCAAGAGTAGCCGCTAAACGCACCATGTCAACATCCGGCGCTGATATTCCTAGCTGCCTCCTTAGCCAACCAGTTAGCCCCAGCCTTTGTGCTGCAGTACAGGCGGCTGAGACTATCGACCACGACTAGCAACTCTTCACGGCTCATGCCCTGCGACTGCCTCCTAAGCCGCTCCATGAAGAACTCAGTCTGCTGGCATGGCTGGATCATGGAATGCGGCTCCAAATGCGCCTAAGGCTTCGATAAGGGTAGCTGGAGGGCTCTTTCTAGGCAGCGGGTCGCTGAGATCCCTTGCGCCGCAGTGACTGCATACAAACGGGTCGGTCGTTGACCCGGCCAAATCCCTTGGTATGACTGGGATGGGTCAATAATAATAAATGTATCACTAAATATATATATATATATATATACTCTCTTACTTACATACACATACTTACTCATGTGGCATGAAAAATGACCCAACCGACCCACCCTTGCGCCGCAACGGATCTCGCGGGTCAGGGTGTGGGTCAGCGGGTCAAAAAAAATGATCCGGCTTGGTATCACTGGGTTTTTAGCTAATCCGTGTCGATAATTGCCGTTAGTGGAATCACTGTAGCTCGTGATTGCTTGCTTCCGCAGAATCTCACCATCGCCGGGGACTTGGTAGCGCCCGAAACCCGCTTCAGTGCTTGCTTATGAGCCCCACCAGACCATGCAGTGTCATTCAAAAGCCGCTCTAAATTCGTATTTGAGTTCGCAATCATCATCGAGCCGGACATAAGTCTGATTCCATATCTACCAAGAACTTTTTCCGCAGTTTCGTCCGAACCTTCGATAGTTCCCATTTTGGGACCGCAAAGACTCTCGACGAGATTCATGATTGTGAACCTTCTCCCGCCCTCCACAGTGATCATTGACTCAAGGATCCGCGCAAGGCATTGATCTTCATCAGCATCACGCTCATCGCGCCGCTGTGATTTCCAGTCGATGCCGCCGCAGAATTCAGCAGCCTCTACATCAGACAGCTCACGATCGCTGCCTGGGAGCAGGCTGAACGCACCTGCCAAGAGGGTGCCATGCTGATCACCAAAACGCTGGCCGTGCTCCACAGCTAAAGCAGCAGCAAACTTCCTCGCATTGGCCCTGATAGTCGGCACTCTTGCCAGTGTTCGTGCCACCAGGCTGCGACCTGTTTCGGGAGTGCAGAGCTGGGCGATCTGTGCCTCAAGGGGGAGCCAATCGCCTTCGCCCTTCTGCAGGGTGAGGACACAGAATCGATCACGATCAGCGCCTTGCACTAACGAGGCATTGATTGACGAAACGCAGAACATGGAGCGAATTTCGTATTGATTAGCTGCACCACCACCAGCGGAGCCTTTGATGATTTTGCCCCCTTCAGATGATGCGATCCGTGCCATCGCCAGCACGTTGTCACGATTTTGTTTTTCGCGGGAGTCGTTCTGCTCAAATTCATCGAACAGTACAGGAATTGCATCAGATCTAAGCGCAGCCCGAAGGCCAGGTTCAGTGGTGCCACCTGTGGCTGATTGATATATCCCGCCTAGCAAAGGCTTAAGGAAACGACTGAGGATTGTTGTCTTACCCGTGCCCTTACCTCCGGTGACCCAGATATGTGAGCGCCACTCAAGTGCGCCACAGATAGGAGCAAGAGCAACCCAGCCAGCAAGCAGGAACGCATAGGAAGGTGATTCCCAGGAGAAAGACTTTGCAAGTCTAAAAAGCTGAACAGAAACATCGTCTTCTAACGGGATTTCACTAGGCCCATCAAGGGGTTTAGCGTGTTCGTAAAAGTAGTAGCTCGATATTCCGTCTGATACTTTTTGCTCGCGATTATCAACTATCATTCTCATGCCAAGGTGAAAGATAACGCGATTAGCATCCACCCAAGCACCCCGGCCTCTAATACGATCAGGATCAAATACACCTTTCTTGTGTGATTCTTGCATTAACCATTCTGTAGCAAGATCCCAGTCAAGTTTGTCGTTTACCGTGAAGTTACGTTGCCAGAACTCTAAGGAGCTGGTTAGTGAAATTAGGTGCAGTTTAGTGTGTGAAGATATTGTCAGTTCAATCGCTTGTGAGCTTGCTCTAGGCATGTAGTAATGCTTGCCATGTTCATAACCAAGGAATTGAAAAGGTATTACTGCATGATGTTCTTCTGGTGCTTCGTTTGGCTCTTCGGCATCAACATTTTGGGGTAATTCCCAGCCGTTTGCTATTGCAGTGTTGATTAGTTTGCTGATTGACGCCCTGATTGGCGCATCACCAATTGAAAGGATCTTCTTGGCTGGCTCCCAGGTGCCGGGTGACTGCCAGTCAGCTTCCAGAACGATGTCCTGTGCAAGTGACTGTCCGAAATGGTGGGTTAGGGCCGCAAGGCAGGCGAAGCAGGTGGGGTATGTTCCTTGGCCTGCTTCAGTGCGGAGCGGGATGTAGTTGCGGAGTATTTCAACAGCCAGTGATCGCTGCTCTGCGGGTGGGAGTTTAGAAAACCAGTGATGAGACGGTTCTGCTGGGCGGGTGCCACGTTGAAAGATCGTTGGAGCAGCAGCGCCGATCTCGTCTGGGGTGAAGGTTTCCGTGCGAGTGGTACTGATTGTTGTACGTTCGCCAGTACTGGGGTGGATACCACCGGGCAGGCGCATGACACGGGATGCGTTAGAGATGGCCTTGTCTGGCTTGGAGTCAGGCGCAACGATCTCGATTGCGGTTGCGATCCGGCGTTGCAGGTCGGAGAAGTCTTGGATGTCAGGCTCTTGGCCTGGGGTGAAAAGCCAGTAGTGGTGCAAGGATTTGCCACCAGTCCAGACCGAGACCGTTGGCTCTGGGAGTCCCGCCATTGCAGGCAGTGCTGCTTGAGCTTCGCGGTCGAGATTGCCGTCGCACTCTGCAAAGCAGGCGATTGCGTGAGCAATGTGTGCGTTGGATGCACCCCAGGCTTTGATCTCACCAGCGCGGTTGATGTGCTCCGGCTTGGTGCCCCATACAGCAGGCTGGTCCGAGGGTGGATTGACGACAAAACCGAGGCTGCTCCCTGAGTTACGGGAAAGAATGCGTTCGATTTTGTTGCGCGGTATGTCTTCAGCGTCGGCCTTGATGTGGATGCAAGGCCGGGACGGATCGGAGGGATAAACAGCGAAAACAATGGGGCCGGTACTGCGACCGATGGCTTCAAGGAAGTCTTCGGTGATTGACCAGTCGATAAGAAGGTCACTCATTAGCGGCTTTCCTGAATCGCTTTGTCTATCAACTCACGCAAGACTTGAGACATTGTTTTCATGCCTGTTGCTTTTGACCTAAGCCAAGCTTTTTGTTCTTCAGTAAGAACAAAGCGGACAGTGCGCTCTCCTGAATACTTTTTCATAGCGGCATCTCGTTAGGCAGTTGCATTCCGGGCCAATCATTACTGGTTTGACCCAGAAGATTGGTTTTAAGCCAGACCTTGCAGTTGTCGCGTCTTGCCGTGGCCACCAAATCAGCCACCCATTCAAATGGTGGTGCAAAGGAAGGGTTTTGACCGGGGTTTGCGGATTGAGCGCCGATGACGATTAAATCAATACCTTTAAGGCTGCTGAATTTCAGCGGAGCGAGAAGAGGTTCGACTGAAAGCCATTTGACCTTGACGCCAGAAACTTTTGACATAGCTTCTAGTGTCGGCTCTGCGCGGTGCTGCTCATCGACGGAAGCGCCAATCCAGCCTGATTTGGGCAGGTCTAGACGAGCATAACGTTGTGGGAATTTTGTTAGGTAGAGATATTCCCACTGTGGGTTTGCGACTGTTGATGCAACAACAGAATCAATCCAGTCTTGAGGAACCCAAGCACCAAATAAATCAGCCATTGAGCAGACAAAAACTCGACCAAAGGCTGGCTCATGTTGTGCTCGTGCAGGCACTGGAGTATTTGCAGGTGCATCAAGGCGTTCTGAATGATAGAGGGGAGTAAATCCTGCTGGATAGAACTTGGCCATATCGCGAGATTCCGCAATCGTTCTGGCGTAGCAGTAGGTGCAACCGTGATTGCAACCTGTGACTGGATTCCAGGAGTACATTGCCCACCCGATTTCGGTGCCCTTTTGTTGGTTGAAAGTGGCCTTGCCTTTAGGTTTTGGGTATTCGTAAGGATTGCCCTTGTGGTCGAGCAGCGTGATGGTTTGCTTCTCTTCAACCTTGGGAGTTTCAGGTTGCGGCCTGCTGACGGCCTGTTGACGTTGCCGTTGTTGCGCTTGCTTGTGAGCCTTATCAAGTGCAAGTGTTCCGGCTTGAACTTGCGGAATTAGATCTGGAGCGACTTTGGCGACACGGGCAGCTTGTTCAACAGCACGGGCACTTGCTCCCGTCGCTTTAGCAGCCTGAGCTGAAGCAGTGCGATCCTCACGACTTTGTTCAGTAGGCGGTTTAACCTCTGCCGGTTTTAATTGCTTGCTAACTTCCCGCAGATCTGCGGTAACTTTCTCCGCTGGCCTCCCAGGTGCTGCTGACCTGCCTGCCTCGGCCTGCCGCTCCTTTGCTAAAGGTTGAAGTAGCTCACGAACCTTTAGCGCAACAACAGCACGCTGACCAGGATTTAAGTGTCTACGTTGTAAGTTTGCGCTAAGGCTGAATTGAACCGGATCATTGCCTGTGTATTGATCAATAACGACTTCTTGATTAGTTTCGTAACACGCTAATAAGCGATTGCGGCCATCAAGTAAGGAGCCATCTTTGTAAATTGTTATCGGCTGAGAAAGTCCACGACTTTTGATGTCAGCGCAGAGTTCCCTAAACTCTTGGCCTTCGATTAATGGAAACAGATCAGCGGCAGGGTGTATCCCGGCAATTTCAGGATAATGACGAAGGATTGATTTAATGCTGTTCATACTGCAACCTCGTTTTCTTTTTTCGTAAGGAAAAGGTAGTCTTGTAAACGCTTGAAACTATCGCGATTCTGACGATACCAAAATATTTCAGGGTCAACAACTCGGCCTTCAACTTTTTTGGCGGCGTTCAGGCATTCTGCGGTTACTTTGTCTCTCCATTTTGCTGGGGCTGTGATCAAGTAAGCCCACTGGTCAGCTCCACCTAAAGAGAAGAGACAAGCGTCATGCCAGTCTTTCATCAAAAACCTTGTAACTAAATCCACCCTCTCAAACCATTGCTGCCTGGTTTCTCTTGACAATCTTTTTAAGCCACCAACGTTGCAACCCAAAGTGGACAAGGATGTGGTCAATGGAGGCAAGGTTACTAGCATGTCGCGAGTAATACACCAATCTTTAACATGATTGGGATCATTGTAGATAAAGACGCCATCATTTTTGCCGTAATTGTTTTCAAGCAAAGGATACACAATCTCAGTTGAATCTCCATTAATTAGCTCGATTGTACAGTTTTTATTTTTAGCTGTGTAAATCGATTCCCCTTTAGCTCTTGCCCAGGATTGACCAATTCTCTGGTCACAGTTTGATACAAGTTTTTCATAAGTTTCCGGCTGTTTTTCAATAGCCATGTACCTGAAATCTCCTACGACGGATTTTTCATTTAGCCAATCAATATGACCTAATGCGATACCGGGCGAGCACCTTTTGCTAAATTCACCATTAGGCGCTACTCCATCACCAGCAGTCAAGTCGATGATGTTATAGCTTCGCATGAAGCCTGAGTTGGTAAAAACGCCACACTCTCTACCTATGAGCTTGTCAAGGAGGAAGTGCTTACAGGGTGTCACTCCTGATTTGCCGACTAATTTTCTCTGAGGCATTGCATGGATTCGTGTACGGTGTAAAGTTAGCAAACCTTCTACGAAAAAGCAACTAACTCTTTGCCATGACTCTCCGCCCCCGCCAAGTCCAGGCAATTAATGACATCAGGGTTGCGTACCGGTCTGGATATCGGGCTCCGATTTTGTGTGCTGCTACTGGGTTTGGCAAGACCCATACCAGTGCAGCGATTATCCAGTCTGCGCTCGACAAGGGCAAGACTGTTTGGTTTCTGGCTCATCTGAGGGAGATTTTGGATGACACGGCTAACCGGCTGCGTTCGGTGAAGATTCCGTTCGGTGAGATTGCTGCTGGCAAGCCAATGGAGTATCACCGCCGGGTTCAGGTAGTGAGCGTTCAAACTGCTGCGAGGCGTGATGGGTTCCCGCCACCTGACCTTGTGATTGTGGATGAGTGCCATTTAGCCGTGGCCACGACTTACCTGAAGGTGATGGGCAAGATTGGCAACCCACCGCTGCTGGGACTGACCGGCACTCCATGCAGGCTGGACGGCAAGGGATTGGGCGAGATCTTTGATGAGATCGTGCCAACGTGCAGCACCAATGCACTAATTCAAGAGGGGCTCTTGGCTCCGATCAAGTATTTCGCGCCGCATCGACCGGACCTGACCGGGTTAAGGATGCAGGCCGGTGACTACAGGCAGTCGGACATAGATGGTGAGATGGACCGTTCGACCATCACGGGTGATGTCATCAAGCATTACCAGAAGCATTGCAATGGCAAAAGAGCGGTGGCATTTTGTACGTCGATTAGCCATGCCGAGCATGTTGCTGCTGAGTTTCAAGCCCAGGGCTATAAGGCCGTTGCGATTTCAGGCAAGAGCAAGCGATCAGAGAGAGTCGCGGCCTTGACTGGTCTTAGGGACGGCAGCTTGCAGGTTGTTTGTAACGCACAGCTGTGGGTGGCTGGTGTTGACGTACCGCAGATCGAGTGCATAATTCTGCTCCGCCCCACCAAGTCCTTGACATTTTTTTTGCAAAGCGTAGGGCGTGGGCTGCGAACGTCGCCGGACAGTGGCAAGCAGCATTTAACCGTGCTGGATCATGCCGGGTCCATTTTCGAGCATGGCCCGCCGGACATGGAACGGCAATGGAGCTTGGAGGGCCGGAAGAAGCGAGGCGAGCAGGCACCTCCCGTCAGGCAGTGTCCTGCTTGTTTCTGTGCTCATGTTCCAGCGCCGGTTTGCCCTGAATGCGGCTATCGGTATCCGGCTCCGAATCGTGGTGGCCCAGCCGAGGTTGATGGCGAATTGGGTGAGATTGATTCAAGACAGGCGGCTGCATTGGAGAGACTGCAAAAGCAGAAAGCCCATATTGCTAAACGTGCGGAGCAGGGTAGAGCTAAAACGCTGGAGCAACTGATTGAGCTAGGCAAAAGTCGAGGCTACAAATACCCAGTACCATGGGCGAAGAAAATAATGGCATCGCGCCATTTCTGACTTGAGCGAAAGCAAAATCCAGCAAGAGATCAGACTGGCGTGTAGTCGCGGCCCGGTAAGGCTGTGGAGGAACAACAGCGGGAGCTTGCCGGATCCGAGAACTGGCAGATATGTGCAGTTTGGTGTCGGTAGTCCCGGCGGAAGTGACCTGATTGGCTACCGGAAGGTCACGATCACGCCGGAGATGGTGGGCACTGAAATCCCGATATTTGCAGCCGTGGAGGTCAAGACTGCCAAGGGGCGTGCGACTGAACAACAGAAGGCTTTTATTGAGCACATCAGAAACGCAGGCGGACTTGCAGGGATTGCTAGATCGGTTGACGAAGCAAAATCCATACTGCTAAACTAACCCCAGTCGCAAGCCTGTCATGACCCCCGCATTCATTCAATATTTAAAAGCCCAGTACGCCAAGGCTATGCGAATTGCAAAGCAAAAAGCCAAGGCAAAAGAATCAAAATCAGAGGATTAATGAACAGTCTTTATTTTTGCGTTGCCTGCGAGTCGCCGGGGCAAAACCGGCAATACGTTGAGGTTTTGGCCGCTTCCGAAAAGCAAGCAATTCACAAGGCTTCAAGAATCCATCGCAACCGCCAGAGCTATCGGTTATTGGTTCCTGAATCAGTCGTCAAATTTCAGGAGCGCAGCTTTTGATCTGCCCAAATTGCGGCGCTTCGGGGAGGGGCACCAAAAAAGTTTTCAGCACTCGGCATTCGCATGGCGGCACTGTCACTCGTCAGATCAAATGCAGGTCGTGCAATTACTTGTACTTCACGTCTGAGTTTGTAATTGACCGAATGTTGGTGAACTGTTGCGGTGGCCACTATCACGCAAGCTCAACGATGATTGATGCAGTGTCGGCAACGCTCAGGGAGCATGGATTGGAGCAAAGTGATGCGTGATGCTGGCATTGCTGACTCGCCCGGTAGGGCTGAAGCGTGCAAAATGCAGCGATTTGAGGCAACCTTTCGCGAAAAAAGCGGATGGGAGCATGTTGAAATCATTGACGCAATGAGTTATCACGGCGCATTGAAGAAACTCAAAGGCAGGTCCAAGACCTTGTATTCGCTGTGCATTGTTGATGACTGATTCCGAGGCAAAGGGTCTGATCGCTGAATCAGACAAACGATTACTTGAAATTTATTACTGGAGATTGAATCCTCATGAGCGTGAAACTATTGATCGTCGACACGGAAACGACTGGGTTGACTCCAGCCGACAGCACCGTGATCGAACTGGGAGCTGTCCTGTTTGATGTTGAGTTGCGATCTGTTATTTGTCAGGTTTCGTTTCTGCTGCCGACACTGACAAACGAGGCTGAGTTCGTGAATCGGATTCAGCCTGCGTTGACCATGAAAGCGCCTGATCTGACGAGCCCAATGGCGGCGTCATTTTGGGCGATGGTTGCTGAGGCTGATTATGCAGTGGCTCACAACGCTGATTTTGATCGTCAGTGGTTTGGAGGGAAAGGCTCACTACCGTCGATGCCTCTGCGGTGGATCTGCTCAATGGACGACATTTCATGGCCGCTGAACAGCAAGAAGGGTCGTAGCTCTGTTATGTCGCTGTGCGTGGATTATGGCGTACCCGTTTGGCAGGCCCATCGTGCTCTGACTGACTGCATCTATCTCGTAGAAGTGATGAAGCGTGAGCCCCAGCTAGAGCAGCTGATTGAGAATGCCTTGCTGCCGAGGCATGTCTACGTCAGTAATTTGGGCTACGAGCAGCGACAGCACTGCAAAGACGCGGGTTTCACCTGGAATAACCTCGTACCAAAGATGTGGGCGAAGAAGATGACAGAACATGAAGCTGCTGCACTGGACTTCTCTGTTTCCATTGCCCTGTAGTCGAAACAGTGGTATTATTTGCCTTGCAAACATCATTGCGTTTTTGAATGACAAGCAAAGCTGTGCCTGTAGCAGTCAAGGTGCGAGCCTTAGCTGCTTCCGCTGAAGATGGCACTTGGTGCGTGATCGGCTACCCCGGCGGCACTGATGAAGATCTAATCGAGGACGCACGTTTGCTGGTCGGCAATGGCGATGTTCGTCATTACTGGCTTGAAATAGAACTTGAATTACCAAACCAATGAATTATCACGACAGACCTGAGTATTCAGCGTCAATGCTCAAAAAATACTGCTGCGGCACCGCAGCCGATTACTGGGCTGCCTACGAAGATCCAGACCGTATGCCGATGGTGCCATCTGACGCGATGCGTCAGGGCTCATTGGTTGACTGTCTGATCACTGAACCTGAAAAGTTCAGTCGTAAATATGTAGTCGCTCCAAGAGCAGACCGTCGCACAACAGCAGGCAAAGAAATCTGGGCCGAGGCTCAAGAACTTGCCCGCTCCAAGTGCGCGGACCTAATCACCGAGGAGTGGCACCACACTGCACAGCTGATCGTCAGCAAGCTCAAAACTGATCCGATTGCTTCTGAGTTCCTGCAGGGTTCAGGACAGGTGCCTCACTTTTGGCACGATGCAGAAAACGATGTTGAGTGCCGCTACCTGCCTGATCTGGAGCAGCCAGAGGACGGTTTGCTTGTGGATCTGAAGAAAGCCCGGAGTGCGAATCCGCGCGATTTTGCTAGGCAGTCATTTGCACTCGGCTACGATCTCCAGATTTCACATTATTGTGAAGGCTTTCGAGACCGTCACGGCGCTTACCCAAAGCAGATCGTTCTGCTCGCCTACGAATGGGCTTATCCATTCAACTATTCGGTGAACGTCATCAGTGATGAGCTGCTGGAAGTTGGCCGTCAGCGCCGCAACGATGCCATCGCAGGTATTAAAGCTTGCCGTGGTACGAATGAATGGCCATCTTGGGGCATTAACACGATGGAAGCTCCACGCTGGTTCCAAGTTGACGACCCAGCCAATGACACTGACGTTGCTGATTTACTGGAGGGAGTCTGATGGAGTTCGTAGGTGACTTAATGAATGAGCCTTGGCTCAAGGCTTTCATGTTTCCGGCTTCCGGGCGCATGACACTGACCGTCAAAGGCGTTCGCACAGCCAAAGTGGCCTTCGACGATCAAGAGCCCAAGCTTCAGACGATCATGTCGTTTCAGGAAATTAATTCTGAGCTGACCTTGGCCAAAATCAATGCCATTCCATTGATCAAGCTTTTGGGTAACGATGTGGCGTTGTGGCCAGGCAGGCGCGTGACTTTCTACGCGACCAATCAGGTCATGCCGCACCCACTGCGAAAGGACGAGCCCTGCATTCGTGTTTATGGCAGCCCTGAGATTGACGAAGAGATCAGCTGTGCCTGGGCACCGCCCAAACGACGCAAAATCGTGCAGAAGCTGCACCCTACGGGTGTATTCAAGCCTGCAATGAAAAAGATCGAAGAGGCTGACTCGTCACAGCTTGATTCGATCCGTCAGCGCATTCTTGAACTCAGGGCATCGAATGATCTTTCGGAGGAGGAGCACAATCAGCTTATTGCTAAAATCCAGACCATGAGTTAAAGTATTTCTCGCAAGCTAAGACCTTTTATGTCTTCTATTAAGGTTGTCAATGCTGCTGACATCCCAGCACGCACAAGTCGACACAGCAAAACAAGCCCATTGCGAGAAAAGATTGCTGCTCTAACACCTGAAACCAGTCTTTTCGTTCTTTATTACTGCGAAGAGCTTGACGAAGGCTTCAAGGCGAGCACCATCGCTCAGATTGCTGGTCGCATGACCAAGGAATCTAGTCAGTACAAGTATTCAGTCCAAACCGAAGCGGCCAAGCAAGGCTGCTACATCATCTGTAAAGCAAAATCATGACCGATTCATTTTCAGTAAACGGAGCCTTGTTCCCTCAGACCGCTGAGGACATGAAAGCTCGAATGAAGGACAAGTACGATCCCTCTAAAAACTACCCGACAGTAGACGGTGTTATCAACATCCCAGCCGATCAGGCATATGCCTTGGCTGAGTACATCATGCAGGGCAAACCTCTTGGTGAGCGCAATGAAATTCCTCTCGCTATTAGCGGTTGGAAGAAGCAATCATCAAGCGGTAAAACTTACCTCAGCCTGAGTTTCAAGCCTCACTACAAGTATGAAAAGAACGCTGAAGGCGCTGTCAATGCCGCTGCCGAGTCTTTGGCTAAGGCCACTGACGGCAACGTTGTAGACGATTTCTTCTAAACCCTTACCGGGGCAGTATTTCTGCCCCTTATTTTAAAATGGCAATTTACAACAGCACTTCCTTAGACAGACCAGTTTTAACAGCTGATCTGCCGCACCTAGACCCTCAAGACCTCCGAAAATTTTATGTTGAGCTTGTTGAGTGTGTCGATGACATTGCGGCGCAGCTCCAAGAAGTTTCAGTTTTTGAAAAAAAACACGGCTATGAGCCTGATGAGGAGTGGGCGTATCGGGCGAAAAAAAAGCTCCGAATCTCAATGCAATTTGCAACAAAGGTCGAGGCAGTAATAGCGCCTTTGCCTAAGAGCTATCAAGAGCTGTATCAGGATCACTTTTTGCGCATTCTTTTGGAAGAACTTGGCCCTACCGCACTCAAGAAGATCCAAAATGAGGCTTCAACAATCGCTCGCTCAGAATCCAATGAATGAAAAGCTACTTGAAGTTAGTATCGAATCAGTCAAAGGTCTTTTAATTGACGGCTACAACAATTACGAAAAAAGCCTTCAACGCCGTCAAGGTGATTCCCGGTATTGGGATGGCTACATTCGCGGTATTCAACACGTCTTGGAAATGCACAATCAATGAAAATTAAATTCGGCCTTTTCACTCGCTTGCAGTTTGCGGTGCTAGCCATTATTAGTCCTCAGCGCCTTGTGACAGCCATTACGGCTGGTTTCTTGTCAGCGGTTGACGCACTGGCGGATGATGAACTGAGAATGCTGGTAGAGGAAATCAACGATGCAAATTGATCCTTACTTTCAAGTTGAAGTCCTTAGCCGTACCAAAGATCCAGCCACTCTGTGCTGGCAAGCCATGCACCAGGACTACAGCGAAGGCTGGGTGTTTCATGATGAGCCGCTTTGCGAGCTAAATGCAGGCCAATCAATTTTCAAGCATCTGCTGTTAGGCGGTCGCGGCCACTATGGCCCACTTGAGCACGCCAGTATTACGTTTGCTGTTGGTTATTTTCCGCATTCGGTTATCCAGCAAGCGCGGACACATAGGGTGGGCACTAGCTGGGATGTTCAGTCAATGCGCTACACCGGTAAGCGGATTGCTGCTGTAGCTGAGGGCATTGTTGATGTTGAAGAGGCGTTCTACCTGCGACCTGTTGGCGACTATACCAACCGCCAGGGCAAGCGATATACATACGACGAGCGGCTACGGGCCAAGGATTTGCAGTACTGCGAGGACTCGGCTCGGCGCTATAAAGCCGCTTTGGATGCTGGTATCTCCGAAGAGCACGCAAGGGGGGTGTTGCCGTTTGACTACCGGCAACATTTTGTTGTTACGTTTAACCTCAGATCGCTGATGCACTTCCTCGACCTGCGTGGCAAGGCGGATGCGCAGATAGAGATTCATCAGATGTGCCAGCTTTTGATGCCACATTTTGAGGAGTGGATCCCATCAGTTCACGAATGGTACATGAAAAATCGCTGGGGGAAAGCACGATTAGCGCCATGACAAAACAATCACGCCGCACACCGTTCAAGTTCGCCGTTGGTGATCGAGTCGCTGAAAAGCCTCGCATCCACCTAGGGCTTGCGGTTAAGCAAGAAAATCAACGCCGCTATCCATCACGAACCGGCACAGTGACTGGGCTTAAGACCAAAACTAGAAAGGATGGCCATCAGCGCAAGTATCTTGCAGTTCGTTGGGATGGCTTTACCACTCCATCTGAGCATGAACAGATGCGAGTTTGCGCTGCTGAAGAATTGCAGACTTTAGAGCAAAACATGATCTTGAATCATGATTGAAGTAAGGGGGGACGCCACCGGCTCTCGCGCCTGCGTGGCTTGGTTCAGGTGATCCCCGTGCGCCTCAGGACAAGCCAACCCTGAGATTGGTTTGAAAAAAAAATTATAACAGGCTGTCAACTGCGATCCAGCAATAAATCCATAGATGCTGCAAAAAGCATGTTTTTCAGGTACACCAAGTTTTCTTGCTCTGCAGGATCACCCCCAGGCCATTTTTCTAGCTTGAGCGTGACAGATTCAAGCAAAAGTTTCACTATGCGCTCTGACGCTAAAATTTGAACGACTGGCTCATTGGTGTTACTTGCGTCCGCTGTCATCTCAAACCAATCTCATTTTTAACGTTTTTCACGGTTTTATTTTAATGAACGTTTCCGAAACAGGCATAAAACTAGTTGCCCACGGGGTAGGATCTTACTTTAAACCCTGGTATTTTGATGGAAAAGTTGTCTATTGGGGCAACCCGGAGCAAACCGAGTCAGGCGCACGAGCAGCAGCTCAAGAATTAAAAGCTTTTCTTTTTAATCGCCTCGAATGACCAGTCACCGCTCGCACTCTGGAAAGCTAACCGTTTCTGACAAAAGCGGACAATGGATTGCGACTATTAAGACTGATTCTGATGTTTTCGAGATATGTCTAAACGCAGTCACGACTGAAAGCGCAATACTGCAAGGGGAGCAGCTTTTTGCTGATTTGCGAGCAGTTGCTAATCCAAAGCCATACTGTTGGCAGTGTCTGCATTGGAAGCTTGTAAAATCAGAATGCAGTCTTGGTTTTGCCGAGGGTAAATCAAGTGGCGGAAGATTTGCCAGTCAATGCTCGGCTTTCTGGTTCGACGACTGAAATACCCAGTTGGGCGATAGATTTTGGCAATGGGTTTTATATTGAGGTCTTGCGCGATAACAAGCAAGGCATTTACTACAGGTCTTGCAGTCCAGGCGGAGCTATTTGCAGGTATTCAGATGACTTTTGGCGTGCGAAAACTTATTTGTATCACATGATGACCCCCTAGGTCTCATCTAAAGTTCCGTGTTCCATCCAATATTTGATAATGTCTTCGCGCTCTTGACTCCAAAACGGTTGCTTTTTAAACCATTCCTTCCACGGCTTATCGCTTTTTGACCCATTGCAGAACTTGCAACAGCACACCAGATTATTTATGACGCTCATGCTCCCCCCTTTGGATCGAGCAAGGATGTGGTCAAGCGTATCGCCTGGCTGGCCACAGTAGGCGCAGCGATTATCCCATTCGTCTAAAATCTGCCTTCTGAACCGATGCTTGCTTGTTTTTTTAGGTACAAGCTCTGAACCTATAATTTCATGGCCAACAAACCCGCCGCTCAACGGGACTACTTCCATATCAAAACTTACTATTTCCTCCGTAAGTTCTTCTAGCCTTGATGCAAAGATTTCACTAAACTCTTCAGGATCCTGGTCTTCCTGTGCTGAGGTTAGAAACATAATCTTTGCAGTAGTGAGATAGCGTTTTTCTACTTGGTAAGAGATGCTATTTTCAGGAACGCGCCTAGGGCATTTATGGGGATCGCAGTACCAGCCATTTTTCCCATGCGTCATTAATTCTATGGGCAAATATTCCCGACACAAACTGCTTCTTCTGCATTGCCTAAACTCAGCCGCCACTACTGCCGTCATCAGGCTGTCTAATGCTAGCCAAGGGGTTTGCTTTAACCTTTGCTGCCCTGAACCGTTGCATCACCGTTGTATCTGCCTGTTTTTGAATAGCTGTTTACAGGGATTGAGTTCATTCTCATAAATACAATTTGGCCTATTTTTAGGCCAGGGTATAGCGGAAGATCGTAATGGCGTCTTACGTTTACTAATTCGAGGGTTAATTTACTGTTGCAGAAGCCTGGATCGATCCAGCATCCGAGCAAATTCTCGTATCCTTCCCTAGCCCTGCTTGATTTCAACGCAAACTGAGCGCAGATGTGATCGGGTATTTTCTTAAAGGTTTCATGCGTCTCAGC
>Ga0181407_1000195_pt1 | contig 20455 bp, 21 predicted proteins | sample 30SPOviralmetaG_FD_130136 | JGI IMG/M metagenome (GOLD analysis project Ga0181407, IMG submission 130136) | Marine viral communities from the oligotrophic San Pedro Time Series (SPOT) site, San Pedro Channel, CA, USA - 30 SPOT_SRF_2012-01-26 | ecosystem: Environmental > Aquatic > Marine > Strait...
TACTAATTTACTTTCACCATAAGACGTACCAGTGCTATTTGTTGCATACGCTTTATAATAATACGAGTTACCACTTGGTAATCCAGTAACTGAAGACGTAAAGTTTCCAGTACCACTACCAACGGTAGTGTTTGTTACCCCAAAAGAACCTATAAATAAGCTAATATTAGATACTGCTCTAACAAAACCTCTTGATGTAACTGTTGATCCGCCTTGAGAACTTACACTTCCGTTCATTGTAAATCCAGAGCTAGTAACAGAGGTTGCGTTACTTGTTGACACTGTGGCAAAATTAGTACCTATATCATCACATATATCTTCTATAAATTGTTCTATATCGCTAGGATCTCCTGCAAAGTTAGTTAACCCTCCAGTGTTATTAGCGTATGCGTTATATATATCATACCTAGTTGTTGTACCATCACTAGAGGTGCTATTACTAAAGGTACCTAAAACAGATATAGTTGTTACCGCGGCTACAGCTTGATTTGATAACGTACCCATTTTAGTTGTTTCTTCAGCTCCTTGAAACAAGTCATCTCCATCACCATCCGGAGAGTTGTCTGTTATAAGTATAATCATTCTAGTTACTCCAGATCTAAAACTTCCAGCTAAACTATTATTTAAAACTCTGTCTATAGCTGTATCATTAGGCTCAGGACCTGACCCACCAGTTCCTATTAACATACTAGTAGAACTATTTGATGAACCAGCTAAATACCCTATTTTTGTATCAAAATCACTTTTATTTGTATTAGCAAAAGGCACTACAGCTGATAACCAAACAGTACCTGAGTTGTATTTATTTGCAGAATTTAAGTTAGCTACTGCGGTATTATTACCAGTCCAATAAGTTGGTGTGCCAGATTTTTGATCTATTAAAACAGCCGCTAATCTATAATCACCTCCAGATTCTGAAACAACTTTACTTGATATAGCAGCTACGTTAGTTTTCATTACGTTTATATGCGCTGGGTTACCCGAGTTCATACTACTAGTGTAGTCAATTAAAAAAACAACATCCATTGCCTTGTTACAAGGTATTGGTACATAGTCATGGTCGTAACTGTAAAATTCTGACATACCATGAGAAGCGTTTCCGTCAGGGTGATTTGGGCTTTCTAAATTTGTAGCGTCAAAAGTTCCATCAGCCGCGTGTGTTGATAGTTTTTGCAAGCTAATTTCACTTGGAGGTGAGCTTGAATTATTGTAATCATCATGTATAAATTCTTTAGCTATTTTACTTATACTTATTTCACCACTTCCTGGAACTGCCATTACTTATTACAATTACATTTGTTAGACTTTAACTCTTCTATTTCAGCTTTTAATTCTTTTATCGCTTCAATTAAATAACCTGTTATATTACCGTAAGCTACAGCCTTATATTCACTATCACTATTTACTAACTCAGGTGCTATTTTTTCTAGCTCTTGTGCTATTACACCACTACCTTCTTTGTCGTCTTTAGTAAAACTAACACCTCTCATTCCATAAACCTTAGATCCATCTAAAGTTTTAATGTTTGTTTTTAATCTTTCATCTGAATAAGCTACAACATCACCAACAGCCGTACAGTCACCATTAGAGGCTATAGTTAAAGCAAGTGAACCACCTGTTGTCATTCCTATAGTATCATTACCAATACGATACATTCCAGTATGCGGATCAGATCTAAATTTAAATCCAGGAGCACCTGCGACACCATCTCCAGCAGCTAAACTACCACCTGATTCTATTAAACCAGGAGCATAAATACTTCCATCAGAATTTATTGTTAATCTACCATTACCTCCATTGTTAGCAAATGACATTGAATCATCAGCGTGGTCATAAGCTATGTAACCAGTATAAGCTTGATCACCTGTACTACCATCTGCAAAACATAAATATTGTTTTTGACCTGTTCCTGTTCCTGTTATTGTGATTCCATTTTCATCAGGCGCAGCTATAACAAGCTGATCACCGTAGTAACTATTTGGATCAGTTAATCCAATTCCTACGTGACCTAATTTATCTATCATCATTTTAGTGTCACCAATACCAGCGCTATTACTATCAGCATTTGAATTAACTAAAAAGTGTAATTCTTGTCTTGCTGCGCTATCTCCTAAAGCTTTAGCTGCAATACCGATTTTTCTATATGCGGCATTTGCATTTTCTGCATAACCTAAACTTATACCGTTCCATTGACCGTCAGTATTGTTTTGCCCACCAAAATGCGCAAGAAGAGTACTTACTGTTCCATTTACTTGAAGTTTAGAGTTTGGTGTTGCTATTCCAATTCCAGTTTTTCCGTCATTTAACACTACAAAATCACCAGCTGTCGTAGCTACTTGTAATCTAGTATTAGCTACATTAGCAGTTCCACTAGGTACACCTATTTTAAATGGATAATATCTTACACCAACAGTTCCACCATCATTAATATAAAATGTTTCATTACTTGAAGAATCGGTTGTTCTAAAAGTTAAACCAGTTGATGCACCAGTACCTTTTACATGTAATCTAGCATCTGGAGTCGATGTACCAATAGCAACTCGTCCTTTAAGAGCAGATATAGTATTCGCATACTCAGTTCCATCTCCCCAAGTACCTATTCTATATTGACTACTTTCGTTACCATCTGTTACACCAGTAGCTAGAGCTGAAAGTTCCACCCAACTGAATTCATCTCCATTAGAGTTATCCATTCTATAGTTTATGAAACCAACGTAATCATTATTAGCAGGTGAGTTTGTGTCTTTTAAGAAAGTTAATATTGGAGGACTAGCATCTTCATTTGTATTTGTTAATTTAAGATTCATTCCCCAAGCATCACCGTGTGTAATAAAACTATTAACACCTGTTATATCTAATTTACCAGCGGTAGATTTTAAATCACCACTAGCTGCGATACCACCACCAACTTCAAGATTGAAACCACCAGAACCAAGGTTTTTTATATCAAAAGTTTTTGTGCTAGTAGTATTTGTTTGTAGTCTATATGTGCTACTGTCAGGAAACCAAACATCATAGTCAGCAACACCAGTATCTGTTAATCTTAATACTGGAGCGTCTACTAAATTTTGAGAGGAAATTAAAGCACCCTGTGTTACTCTTACATCCCCTCCAAAAGTTGCTTTTGTTCTAAACGTTGCACCAGTAGTTTCATTTAATTTTAATTCTAAGTGACTACTGCCTGTGCCACCAGTATAAAAATTCATTGTATCTCCATTATGAGCATAATCAATTTGACCTACTTGGGTTCCTTGATCTTGGAATTTAATTACACCACTTCTATTCGCAGCTTTACTATTAAATTGTATGGTTGGATCTCCACCTGATGTGGTTACAAGTTTTAATCTAGCATCACCAGCGGCTTGTTTAGTTATATTCAATCTACCATCACCTAAATGATAACCTACAACTTCCTTGACTGAAATATTGTCAAAGTTAGCAGTTCCAGCGGCATTAGTTGATGCTCTAAAATATATAAGTGTTGATGTAGCTGCTGCTGTAAAGTAAAAATCTACACCATCAGCCGTTGAGTGATTAATAGCTCCTTCTGCTGTAGTGTTAACGTGAATACCATTAATACCTAAATTACCTGAAGTATCTGCTGTAACGTGATATACTTGACCAACCACTGTTGTCACAGTTAATACAGCACCTGTGTTAGCCGCTGTTGTTATTAATACTAATTGCTCACCAGTGATATTTCTAGAAGTAACAGATCCATAAGCAGCCCAACCTGTTAAAGTAGCAACATCAGTACCATCTGTAACACTAGAGAAAGAACCATTAGTAACTAAATCTGTTCCATCTTGCCCAGCTATTTGACCATCAAAAGTAGATGTATTTCCTTTTATTTTTAAAGGTGTATGTGTACCACCAGATTGTGTTGAAGTTTTAAAAGTTATTTTAGATTCACTTCCTGTGTTTGCTGGGTAAGCGTTAGCAGATAGAGTTATATTTCCAAAAGAATCACCAAACATATTAGCGTATGTAAACGCAGCACCACCAAAAGCTATACCATCTGCAGCTTGTATATTGTAATTAGTATTAGCTGAATCAACAAATAATGCTGATGCATTTCCAAAAACACTAGCATCACCAGATGCAGTGATACTACCTCCAACAGTAACAAGACCCGTGTTAGAATTTAACGCAAGATTTGATCCAGCAGGTGTTAATATTTGACCACCACCAACACTTATATTACCTGCAAAAGTTCCATTTGAAGATGGTAAATTACCTGATTGAGTTTCATCGACACCTGATAATGTTGCTGTTTCAGTACTTATAGCCCAACCATCAACATAATGCTCAGCATTACCTCTGTAGTGACATTGGAAATCTCTAACAACTACACCTGGATGCGCCCAAACACTAGTTGTTTCACCAATAGCAACGTAGAAGTTGGTACCATCATGACCAAACCTTACATTAAAATCTTTATCTTGTCTTTTAGTGTTTATTATAGCGGTGCAATGAACCCAATTCAAACTAGTTGGCGTATGTCTGTAAACGTAACCACCTATAAAAACAGAAATTGTTTCATTAGTGGTATAATCATATATATCCACGTAAAATGAAATCATGTCATCAGGAGAATTACCAACATCAGTTGGTAGTTTTATTAATATATACCCAGTGTCAGTTGAGCTATCACTTCTATATTGAGCACCTCTAGGATATGGTACAAAGCCCATGTGTGTATCACCTTTGACAAACAAACCACCTGAAGGTTGTATTGGTCCTGTAAATTCACCACCACCAACTGGTACAAAAGCTCCAACGCCAGATAAAGTTCCTGCAACTGATATGTTGTTAGCGGCTATTGTTCCTGAGGAGTAAATATTTCTCCATGCTAAACTTGCGCTATGACCTAAATCGTACGCGTTATGAGTATTTGGATAAACTTTACCATTTATATCAATATTCATAACATGGGTTCCAGCGGCGTGAAACTTTAAATTTTGACCAGTAGAGTGTAAGTTTGCTGCTAATTCTATATCACCTGCAAAAGTCACAGGATGTCCTGCGACAGCGGCGGTATTACCTATACTCATTACAGTTGTAGTGCCTTGCTGTATTTCAAAGTTATAATTAGCTCCAGAGGATCTAGAGACCATGTTCCAACTATAAGCGTCACCTAACGCTCCTGAGTTTGTATGTAGTTTTAATTTAACATCTGTGTTAGCAGCTGGATCTAAAGTTACATCTCCTGCAAAAGTTGCATCTCCATCTACGTTAAATACATGTACAGCTTCTAAAATAGCACTACTATTAGCACCGGGGTCACTAGCTGAAGCTGCAGAATGTGTCCATGTACCTACTCTTTTTCTAACTTTGTAATAACCACCTAAAGTATGTACTGGAAGATACATGTATAAATCATATACATTGGTAGCTGAAGTTTTCCACACTATTTCTATATTTGAGCTATTTAATCCTGTTCTTTCGTACCAAGAATTAAAATTTTGATTATTAGGACCACCACCATTTCCATTAGATGTTTTGAAATATATCTTAATACAAAAATCTTGATTGTTAGCAGCGTTGTAACCAGTGTGCCCTTCCATCTCTATAACAGCAACGTTACCATTTTGCGAAAAGCTTGATAACGTACCTACTTTATACCAGCCCGCGGTACTACCAGTGCTTGGCATTGGGTAAGGCTTGTAGTCAACGTTACCTGCAAAAGTTGCGTCACCAGCACTAGTAAGCTTCATTGCATAAGTACCATTTTCATTATAGATATACATTCCAGCAGCTGTACTATCAGATCCAATTTGCCAACCTTGAGTTCCAGTGTAATTAGAAAAATGTAAACCAGAGGCTGTTGTTGAGGTAAATCTTGTTGATTTTGTAGTAGCGCTAAAAGTTGCTATGTTATTTGCTGTATCTATTTCAAAAGCTTGAGCACTAGTGGCTTGGTTATAAATATAAAAATCATTATCGTTTTTCATACCTACATCCCACTTGTTAGCATTTCCATTTGTTCTTAAACGAAATGTACCATAGTTATCAGCCGCGGCATCTAAATTAAAAGCAACGCCACCCGATGGTGTGTTCCAAGTTCCTACTCCATTTATCTCAACGGCCCCTGCAAAAGTTGCATTTTGTGATGAATCAAATGATAAAGCAGTTGTTTGTGAGGTTTGAATTTTAACAACTCCTGCTACTGAATTTAATATTAATCCTCCTGAGGCACCTGAATCTGTAGAAATAATACCAGAATCTGCCCATCCAGTCACCCCTGTATATCCAGCACTTGTAGCAATCATATCAATTTGTGATGATTCTCCTACTGCTTGCACACGTGCAGTAGCACTCACACCTGTATTTGTATTAGTTGCTTTTATAAAAGATGCAGCGTTTTGTGATTCTCCTGCTGTTACATCCCCTGCAAAAGTTGCAGAAAGTGCTCCATTACCAGATGTACTATTTCCACCTTGTAGTTGAAGAAGCATATTACTTACGCTATCTCTAAATTTAAATCCTTCATTTTGGTTACATCCGAGCACCATCCAGTATGATTCTAAACCTACATTGTTATTCCAAGAAGTGTGACCAAATCTAAGTTTATTAGTAGTTTGGAAACTAGATGCACTTCCTTCGTCTATATGGACGTCTCCTGATGTGTTTACATCACCTGCAAAAGTTGCATTACCATTGAGAAATGAAAAATCTAAAGCTTCAAAATTTAACGATTGATAAGCTGTATCGGTTCTATCGTAAGATAATAAAGTTACTTTATTATTAGTTGTTGATGGTATAACTTCTAAACCAGCGCCAGTTCCATCAGCAACATGGAGTTTTGCCCCTCCAGTTGGATTAGATGCGCCTCCAGCAGAAACTCTACCTGCAAAAGTTGCAGTTCCATCATTTGCTATTTCAAATTTGTTAGAAAAAGTAATTGCTGAATCCGCACTGTCAGTACCAGCAGTCCAAAATTGATGCTTTCCATCTGACGTTTGTGTGTATCGTTGAGCATATCCAGTAGTTATTCTTTTTTCAGCTCCATCGTAATAAAAATTAGTTGCTACATCAGTTTGATTTAAAGATATTCTACCAACAAAAGCTGATGCTTGACCTATTTGTGAGGTTTTAAATACTGTCCAAGCTTCTGGTGTTACTCCTATTCCTACATTCCCTGCAAAAGTTGCGTTTCCTGTAAGAAAACCAAAAGACGACGCGGCGAATTCAAGTGGAACATTAGCGTCTCTAGCATCATTTAAAGCAGAAAATCTTAATTTACTAGATACTTCTTCAAATTCATAATTAAAGTTAGTGCTTGTCCTAATGTGTAATTTAGATGAAGGGTTTGATAATCCAATTCCAACTTTTCCAGATGCCTCTGCTTCAACAAAGAAAGCATGTGTATCATTATTTGCTTCTACTCTAAAATCAACATCACCGCTACCTTCGTTTACTACAACTTCACTTTGGGTTCCATTTTGTTTGGCTGTTAGTAGTTGTACAGTATCACCATAAAAATCTATAACTCCATCAGAACTTTCATATATATAAGTACCACCACCACCATCTAAGTATAATGCTTTAGTTGCGGGTAATATAACATCTCCACCAAAATGAGCATTACCCGTAGTGTGTTTAAGTGTGATTGCATCTACAACACCATCTTGAGTAATGTAAGCATTTCCGTTTGCTGCTGAACTAAATCTCCAGTTTTTACCAGTTGATGATGTTGTATTAGTTAAATATAATATTGGAGCTGTGCTTGATAAGGTTACATTACCTGCAAAAGTTGTGTTACCGTCTATATATGTGGTACCACTAGTGTGTAGTGATAGTTGATTAGTTGAGTGATTGTAACCAAGCCAAGCGACATTATTAGCTGCAGCATCGCCAAACATATAGTAAGCATCAGCTGTACTTGATTGTTGTACGATTGATCTTGTAGTACCTTTAACGTGTAAAAATGTAGTTGCATCATATGGAGAACCTGTAGTACCAGGGCCTACAGTCACAAGTCCTGCAAAAGTTGCGGATTTATCTGTATTTAACGTTAAAATTAAATTAGTACTTTGTATATCTGTGTGTGAAAAGTATAATCTAGCAGAATCAGAGCTCATAAAGAATTGAGCATCTCCAGAAGTTCCTCTAATAAAACTTAATAAACTTTGTTGACCTTTTAAAGCTAATTGCGCGGTAGTAGAATCACCACCACCAAGACTTAAAGTTCCTGAAAGAGTTGCGCTTTTTCCTGATATGTTCGAAAGAAATGGTATTGCCATATTAGTTTATTTGAGTAGTAAAAAAAACGGTACTCACGTACCGCCTTTTAATTTGTTTTTTTATTATGTTATTGCAGGAAACTTGCTAACTAAAACAAGATAATCTTCAGTAGCTGTAGGTGCTGTTCCAAATATTAAATCAACTGCATTGTCGGTTTTTCTTTGAACTTCTACATTTACAACATCATATGTAGCTCCCGTTCCAGCATTACCATAATGTAAAACTTGAACCATAACTATTGGTGTTGCAAAACTATGCGATATTTCGTAAGTTGTGTTTGTACCATCACCTGATAACAATTTAGTAACTTTACTATGAGTTTCATCTGTTAAAGCAACGGTACCAGATAAGTTTGGTAAAAGTATAGTTCTGTCTGCTGTTGGATCTACTACATCTAGAGTTGTTTCGTGATCATCAGCTGTATCACCTTCAAATATTACACCACTTGATGTATTTATTAATTCAACTTCTTTTTGAGTAGTTTTAACAGTTACATTTAAATTTTTAACAGTTAATTGCTCTGTGCTAGGATTATAAAAGAAACCACCACCGGATGATTCATCTAGTAAGCCATTACTACCATCGTGATAAACTATATTAAAGTTTGTGTTAGCTGAAGTGCTTTCAGTCACTGTAACTGTACTAGCTAAAGTAGCTGTTGCTGCGTTACCAGCAGTATCAGCATCCATCTCATCTGTTTGTGTAGTTACAAAAGTATGTATTTGATCAGCCGTAGCTAAAGCAGCTCCACCGTTTGCAATTGCTGCGGTTTTAGCTGATAACGTTTTAGCTGCACTACCATTGTAAGTAGTACCACTGTTTAATTGAAGTGTTACATCATCTAATGTTAAATTAGCTAAGTTACTACCCAAAGATATTCCACTTATTGTAGAATTTGATAATTTAGCATTTGCTATAGAACCAGCTAACATTCCGTTTGTAACACCTAAAGCTTTTACTCTAAGAGCACCGGATCCATCTGTTGCGGATAATTCAATTGAAGAATCATCTACAGTAGTTTCTATTTCGTTTGCGTTGGCTGTTATACCGTCACCACCAACAACATTTAACGTTTGTGTGTGTGCTCCTTCTGTTGTAGCAACAGTTCCAGTTAAACCAGTGCCTGCAGTTATATCAACACTAGTGATATCACCACCTATGTTTACCCAAGCGCTACCGTTGTATACGTAAGCTTTGTTTACATCTGATTTCCAATATAATTGACCTTGAACAGGATTTGATGGATTAGATGTTTTGTTGTGTAGAACAAGATTTAAAGCTTGATTTTTGTTTAAATCTATGTTACTTAAAAATGGTATTGCCATGTGTTTATTGTTTTAGTTTTTTAATTAGCTAGTATAGTACCACTTGTTGTTCCAGTGAAGTACACGCGCGTAGTATTGTCATTTATATATTTTACTGGTACAAAAGCTATTTGATCAGGTGATCCTGCTTCTGTAACGCTTATTGAAGGTTTTTTACCTAAATTATGAGTGAAGTCTACGTAACTCATTGACGATCCATTTACCGTTTCTGTTCCTCCAAAATCTGATGCTTGAAAACTTTTTACAGTATTCTTGTCTCCACCAGTTCCACCAAACACTATTAAAGAATAATGTTTATCAGTTATTAAACTACCATTACCACTGTTTTTATATACTAAAGTTATATCGTAGTTATTAGTGCTACCAACTTGTAAAACAGCACTAGCAGAATACACTCCAAAATTATTTTGATCACTAGTTTCAACTATTATAACATCTTTACCAGCTACAACAGCTAGTATGTTTTCTAAAGAATTTACATCATCACCTTTTATAAGCTTGTTTACCCTTATTTTTGTTAAATTAGCAAAAGTGGTACCACTTGAAAACGTGGGTTGCAATTCACCAGAGTTTGGTGTTGTAGATTTATTTTGCCATACAAATTGAGCAACTGCACCACCTGCATTTGTTTCTTTAAAAAAAGTACTTATGCTTTCTAAAGAAAAGTTTTTAGTTGACCCTGATGAATCAGAGCCTATTAACTTATCCCCTTTACTAACATTAAGGTCTTGGTTGTATGTACTAATTCTAGCCATTTATTATTTTTTAAATATACTTGTAACCTTTTCACTACTTCGTCCGCCAAAATAGGCTAAAACTACTGCCATCATTACTTTTTCAAATGTATCGTTCCATGTAGCTCCTATATGAAATGGTATTGACTCTACGCTATCAAGTATTCCTGCTAAAGAGAATATAACAATACACCACACTAAAACTAGCGGGCGTACATTTTTAGAAAGCCATGAGTCTGATATTGAATCAGCTTGCCATCTTGAAGTGACAGCTTCCATCTCTTTATTTTGTTGTTCAAATATGAGTTGTTGTAATTTTATTTTTTCTTCGCTACTTACATCAGATTTGCCTATTGCTGCTATAGCTTCTGCTGGTGTTGACACACCGCTGATTAAGTTGCCTAACGTAGGGTTAACCAATGAGGCTGCGCCAAACAATAGTTTACCTACTGTAGTTTCTGCAAATTTCTTTTTTGGCTTACTCATATTTAAGCTTTGTTTTCATAACCAGGTCCTCTTCTTTGAGAACCCATATTGTTAATGTTACTATTAAACATTTTACCTCCAAAAGTTTTTCTTAACGCTCCACCAACTAAAGTAGGGTTAGCTCTTCTATTAGCTCTTCTTTTTTGTCTAGAAGCTAATTTCATATCTTTTCTATCTTGCTTACCTTTAGCCTTTGTCATTTTATCAGCTTCATTTTGAGCGGCAAGGGTTGATGATAAAGAATTACTAACAGTAGGTGTTGAATAATCTTTACCTACAGGTGTGTCTCTTCTAACACCATCTATTACTGATACACCTGGAGTACCTGGCATTTTTTTAGGTTTTGGTTTAACAACTTTATTGTCATTACTTGTGTTGTTGTTGTTTGAACCACCACCGCCGTTTCCACCGCCGCCACCTTCTGGTGGAGTAACTTTTGGATCGCTACCACTATTGAAAAACGCATAAGTACCAGCACCTAAAGCACCAGCCGCACCATATTTAATAGCTGGCTTAATTTTTTTATAACCTCTACCTAAAGTTCCACCAACTTTTTCAGAAAAGCTTTTTGTTCCTTTTAAAGTTTCACCACCTGTGCTAGCTGTTTTTGTTGATTTAAAACTAAGATTTCCAGTGCTGTTAGGACTTGGATTACTTGAAGGACCTGATTTAACTACGCTAGTTGATGTTGATGAAGTTATTTCTTTACCGGCTGAATCAAACTTCTTACCATCTACACTATAACCAACGTCTATTGTTTTTGTTTTTTTAGAAACTTTAGCAGCATCTTTACCTTTATCAACTGCTTTAACAAGAGCTTTAAATTTATTTTTTAAAGGTGTTACACCCATCATTCTAGCAGGAGTATATTTATCTTCTTTCATATTAATTTTAGAGGGTTTTTGTTCTAAATCTCCAGTTGTTGGATTTATTTGTGTATTAGTTCTTTCTGTTGGATTATTAATATTAGTAAAAGTATTTGTTTCAGTGCCACCAGTTCTTTTTTGATTTACCATTTTACTTTTTTCATAACTTTGACCACCAATACCGATACCAGTACCATAACCCATATCTTTACCAGAGGCTAATTTTGCAGCATATAATCTTTTATCTTTTTTAGTCCATCTTTTTGAGTCACTATAACCCATGCCCTCTGGTTTTGGTCCTGAAAAAGCACCAAGTTTATTTTCTTGCCTCATGGTTTTGTTTATTGCCTTTGAATTGCCTCTAGCCGCTTTACCAGCATCTAATTGATTCATGACCGCAAACTCTTGAGGTTTATTTTTACCAACAAAAGTAGAAACAACTTTATCTTCACCTTGTGTCGTGGTTGTTTGATTTTGTTCAGCAATTTGCTCAGGTGTTAAAGCTAAGGTCTCGTCGTTACTTAGAGTTCTGCTATTACCATCTCCATCAGTAGCAGTAACATTTCCAAACGCACCATCATCTTTAATATTACCAGACAATCTTCTTTGTTTGTTTTCTATTAATTTTGATTGCTCATACTTTTTAATAGAGTCTTTGCTTAAATCTGTAATACCTAGTTTAGACATTTCTCTACCTAATGGACTATCAGAAGCGTAGTAATCACCTTTGTACAAATCGTTACCTTGATAACTTCCTTCTAATCCTTCTGATGTAGTAGTAGATTCTCCAGGTATTATTTCATCTACCATTCTACCTGTCTTTATCGTACCCGTTCTAGGATCCTCAGCTGTTATATTATCTTCCTCTTTTATAGGGTTTTCATCATCTCCATCAATGTCAGCTTGTTTCATTGCTGATTTCATGTACAGAGCTTTTTGTACTCTTTGCGTTATTGGTGAATTACTCATAATTAGTTTTTATTTATTGTTATTTTTTCCACAAACCGTTTAAATTGCCTGTTATTTCTTTCCAGGTTAAACCTGTTTTTTCGTCTTTACTTGATAACCATGTGCTTATAGCTTCGTTATTATTTGGTCCATTACCAGTGGTACCATTATCATCATTACCACCTTCTTCGTCAGTAGTGATATCTGAATCAGGACCTGGATTTATAACATCGTCAAGCTCTTCTTTGTCTGATAAAGCACCTAGATCAAGTTGTTGGTATTTGCTAGCAGAATCCCTAGCACCAGCAACTAAATCAACATTACCAGTGTATTTTAACGCACTAGCCCTCATTGTTATAGGTACTGATTTATTTTTTTTATTGTAAGCCATAATTAACCGTTTTGTTTTTTAAATTCTTTGTTAGCTTTCCAAGCTTCTTTTTCCCATGGCAAATTCTTAGCACCTTCTTCCATTTCGTCTCTAGGGTAAGTTTCACCTTTCCAGTAAACATTATCATCGTCATACTCTAAATCACCACGTTCCATTTGGTTCATGTGTACTTTCTCATGAGCTATAGCTTCTAATTTTTTATGATCAGAAACATTTTTTTCTACAAATATAGTACCATCATTGTTAGCCTCAGCAATAACACCAGGCTCTAAATCTTTTTCAATAACAGGGTATTCATTATTTAATCCACCAGCAACATCTGTCTTTACAACACTGTTATTGTGTAAATTTTGTTTTGCTCTTTGTGTTATAGGTATACTCATTTATATATATTATAGGTTACACTATTATTTTTTTAATTAATACTAGTTGTTTTTATTTTTATTTTTGTAATAATCTATAAATTTCTGAGGTCTATTAGATTTTGTAGGTTTTGATTGTTCGCTTGTGTTACTGCTTGCGTTGTTATCAGTATCAGTTGCCCCGCTATTGTTTTTGTTTAATAAATTACTAATGCCACCTTTTAAATCATTGAATCCTTGTGAAAGTACATTCCCTTCTTCACCGTCCTTAGCATCGTATTCATAATATTTTTTAGCAGCATAAGGTATAATACCTTCATTATTTTCAGAACCAAAGAAAGGAGAGTATGATTTTTTAAAACTGCCATCACTAAACTCTTTATCATAGTCTTCATAACTAGTTTGTGCCATATCAGTACCCAAAGCCGCATCAAATGCTGTCAAAGCTTTATTATTCTTAGCGTATTTCATAATAGGTTTAGAAGCTCCTTTAAAACCTTTCATAGCGTATTTACCTATAGTAGCATATTGACCAGCTCCTGGTACAGCTGCCGCGGTTGATATAAGTGCGTTTTGGTACGCACCTTCTCCAGCACCTGTCTCATCTAAGTAACCTTTATCTTGAGCGTAACCTTCTCCAGCATACCAACCTGCGTTTATTAAATCTGCAGCCGCACCAAAAACAGGTACCATACCGGCTACATCTAAAACTCCGTGCCCTATAGAAGAAAACTTGTCATACCAACTTTTTTCTGGCACTTTTTCTGAGTTTGCTTTTTTGTTATTATACTCTATACTTTGTTTTAATGGTGAAAAACCTTGTAAACCAGATGTTCTAGCATGTACACCATTAAAGTTTATAACTGGTCCATTACCCGCAGCATCTATAGTTACCTCTTGGTAATTATTATGCCTAGGTGTAATCTCCCTATTATTTACTTTTTCTACAATATTCATCTACTATTTATTTTTTACCTCTCTTAATAGCAAAATCTTCTTTGTCTATTTTACCATTATTGTTTTCATCTAATCCTTTTTGTGCCTCGCTTAATTGTAGTGGTGAATTTGGACCTTCACCCATAAAAGAATCTTCTGCGGCTTTAGCTCCCATACCACCAATTCCTGGTACTATAGCTTCAGTGCCTTGTTTTTCGTAGTTGTAATTAGGCACTCTTTTAAATATGTTGCTAATTGAACTTTGATTTTTGTTTCCTGGTTTCCCCATGATTATCTGTGTTTGTCGTTAATCATATCACTAATAGATTTATTATAAACCTTATCAGTATATGATTTGTTGTTAAAAAAAATGTTTCGCTCTGAAGTTGGAATATCCTCTTCACCCAATAAGATTCTGTATATTCGGGATATAAGTTGACTACATTTAAATGAGGTTTTGAATATACTGTATTTAATTGTTGTTCTATTTCTATGTCTCCAAACCTCTATCCAACCTTTACGTCTCAATCTCTCCCAACGATTCTTATCCCATGAATAAGTATAAGTGCCGTCGATAAAATCATTACGCGTGAATCGATTCTTGCAGTCTAAATAGATTAATAGCTCTAGATCAGCATCTTTAAGGTCATAAGTTTTACAGACCCATTTTCTAACAAGTCTGTAATACTTAAATAATTGTATTTCTCTTAGATCTTCTGAGCTTAATTTCATTCTACTATAACTATGTCTTGTATTCTAATAACATAGTATAGTTTGTTTTTCCATTGTATACCATGACCAGCGTGTTTATCGTAATGAATTATATCGTTTACATTAACACCTTCTACAAGGTTACCAATTGATAATACTTTAGCTTTTAAATACCTGTTGTCACTGTCTAGCTTCTCTGTTATTTCTAAACCAGCTATAGTAGTAGGTTTTTCTTTAATTTTATCTACTATTATGTAGTTATTTATTGCGTTCATATCTTTCTTATATTAGATATTACACAATCTGCGGAAATTATAGTAGAAACTACTGAAATAGCGTTTTTTAATGCTGTTTTAGTAACTAAAGCGGGGTCTACGATGCCAGATTTTATCATATCGACGCTTTTACCGGTTGTAACGTCATATCCAATACCCTTTTGGTCAGGTATTTCGTAGTTTTCAATACCAGCATTGGCCATTATGGTAAAAAATGGAGATTTTATGGCTTCTACTAGTATTTTCTCCCCTATATTTTCAGGTTTTATGCTATTTGCAGCATTTAAAAGAGCAATTCCGCCTCCAGGAACAATACCTTCTTGCAAAGCTGCCTTAACAGCGTAAATAGCATCTTCAACTCTATCTTTTTTCTCCTTTAATTCTATCTTAGAGTTGCCACCCACTTTAATAACGCCAACATAACCCGTTAGCATAGCTAATCTTTCTTGTAATTTTTTCTTAAAAAACGGTTCTTTTTCGTTTTTAATAGCTTTTTTAACTGTATCTATCCTTTCTTGTAGATCTTCACTGTTTACACCAGTTGTCAGGACTGTAGTTCTGTTATTTGTTACAGATTTTACTACTTCACCTAAACAATCTGGCTGGATCAGATCTAAATCATCTCCTAGTTCTTCGTTCATTACGGTTGCACCAGTTAAAAATGCTAAGTCTTGTAACGTATCATCTTTACTAGCTCCAAACCCTGGTGGATCTACGATGTTTACGTTTATGTTACCTTTAACTTTATTCATTAAAAGCGCCGATTTTACTTGTTGTTCGACATTTGCTATAATTAATAGCGGGTTTTTATATTTTATTACATGCTCTAGTATATTTTGTATCTTTCTTATACTAGGTATTGTAGATGAAACTATTAAAACTTTAGGTCTTTCTAGTTCGGCTATTTGTTTATCTTTGTTTGTTGCAAAGTGTGATGATAGTAATCCACTATCAAACTGTACGCCATCAACTACTTCAGCAAAAGTTTCATCAGTATCACTTTCCTCCATTAAAACAACACCATCTTTACCTACTTTTTCATAAGCTTCTGCGATAATTGCTCCAAGCTTCGTATCATTATTGCACGAAATTGAGGATACACTGGATAACTGTGTTCCAGATACTGCTTTGGAGTGTTCTGAAATGTACTCCATAACTTTTTTACCTGCTGATTGAATTCCATTTTTAATATTTCTTATTGACTCACCCTTAAACTCAGGGTTGTTTACTGTTTTTATAAGTGATTCAGCAAGGACGATAGCTGTAGTAGTACCGTCACCTGCTTCTTTCACTGTATTTCTAGAGGCTTCTTTAATAAGTGTTGCACCTATATTTTCTACGGGATCAAGCAAGACAACCGATTCTGCTACGGTTACACCGTCTTTTGTGATTACTGGTTTCCCAAGTCCGTCTTCATATATTACACACTTACCAGAAGCTCCAAGTGTAGACTTAACAGCTTTCGCTAGTTTATCCACACCCTCTATAATTTTACTTTTGGCACTGTCGCCAAAATTGAGATCTTTAACGATCTCGCTAGGGTGATTAAATTCCATTTTATTATATTACGTTCTACTCCTATTTAAATGTCTTAACTACTTTTGGTCCTTTTAAGAAGTCTACTTTCTTAGCATAGTGCTCGATGCTTCCATCAATTGCAGCTTCTGCTCCGTCCATAGTTTCTCTTCTTGTAACATCATGCCATTTTTCACAGCATGTATCATCTTCAGGATTACAAGGACAATCGATGTCTTTGTACTCTGTTTGATAAAAACCATTTGGTAATTGTACTATCCTCCAGTTTTTCTTTTCTGAAAGGTGTTTCCAAAGTTTTATTTGGTCTTCGGAGATTTGTGGTTGACTATTCCACGTATTAGTCTTGTAATAAAAATACGTCATTATATAAGGTATTTAGGTTAATGCAGAGTACTTTTTGGTTCAGTGGACTCTACTTGCACTGCTTTTTGGTTGAACCTATGATGTACGTTCGTTATGTTTCCAAACGTTACGGTTATTTGCTACACTCATTCTTACTACACTACCATCTGGTTTGTGATGTAAATCATACTCACTAGACTGACCTATACTCTGGTTTTCTGAACGCTTTGCAATACGCTCTGGAGTGGAGGCAGCTTCAATGTCTCTCTTCTTTTTAGCAGCCGCCGCCTCTGGAGACAGGTCTTGCTTTTTAAAAGGAGAAGGGCTAGATCGTAATTTGAATGGTGTTGTCATATAGGGATAATCACATAAATAAAGCAAAATTTAAATTAGTGACAGTTGCCTATTACTATTATACCTTTAAAGGCTATTGTCATAAAAAAAGTTGTAATAAATATAGAAGTAAGGTTCAATACCCCCTCTTCTTCACTCTGTGCAATTATACAAAGTCAATTATATTTAGCGGGCCCCCATGTTTATTTCGATTTTGCCATATATATACATGTGTTTTCGTATTAACTATATTTTCACTTCATTTCATTTAATATATTTTCATTCTACATTTTCACATATTCGCTACGAGATTAAATAGATAATATATTATAAGTAAATAACTTAATATGAATAATAATAATTTAGATAGTGTGAGACAGTGTGGTATACTAGTAACAATAAATAAACAAGTAAACAAACAATATACTTTTACACAAACTAAATACGAAGTCAATAAGATAATATAATGTAACTAATTAATAATAAATAAATATAATAACTATGAGTAACTTAATCACTAAAAGATTTGTTGTAAGACAATCACTAATCGGAAAAAATGTAACATTTGAATTCACTAATAAAAAAGGTGACACAATAACTTACAATCACGACAAAGTATTTTCAATAATGAAAGATACACTAACTAAACTACCATGTTGGTTAAAGTACAAGTCGTACACTGCAACTAATAACATTCCGTTAATAGTAAGAGGTAAAGAGTTAGTATAATCTAACTCACCTCTTAAGGTTGTAGCACAGGTGGGCGTTGACGATTCTCTCCACTATAAACAAAGTTGAATCTATCAAATGACATAATGGTTAATGTGAGTTCGATTCTCACCATGTCAACTAATAAAATCTTAATAATATGTATAATCAATCAGCTTTAATTAGAATAGCTAAGCAACTATTCCCAGAAAAAAATGTATTTCAACTAACTAAGTCAGAACAAAGAGAAGTTCTAGCAATATACAACGAATATAACTAAATAATAAATATAACTATGAGTAAAATTAAATTCACGTACAACAAAGTGTACAACTATGTAAAAGGTAAATCAGTAGTAGAACTAGCTTTTGAGCTACTAGCTTTCGGTTTCTTAATGCCGCTTGCAATACTAGGTATCACCTTTATGTCTTATCAAATAATCTTTAACGGCTTAACTATATAATTATGCAGTGGATATTAACTTGTGATAATGGCAAAGAGATCGACATGACTCACTACATCGGTAAGCAAATGGACGGTGAAATAACTAGACAAGATGTTCTTGATAGAATAGAGTTTTATAAATCAACTAATAAACTAGAAGAGTATAAAGTAGATGATAAACTATATGGTCATTATACTAAAGACGGTAAGTTAACTAACAAATATATAAAATGATAGATATAATACTAATAATAACCTTAGTAATATTATACTATTACTACTTTAAAATATATAGTAACAATGAATAGAAAACACACTCACGAAAAACTATGGTCGTTCACTGATGAACATGTCATAGATGGTATGATATACTCTCACGAGTTAGACAAATATGTAACTATAGAAGAGTATACTGACGTATACTATGGTACATTATAATCACAAACTAAATACGAACAAAGTTAGATAATATAATAAAACTTATGAATAAATTAAAATATACTAATTACAACGCTTTCAACGTACCACAATCTATTATTTTAACTAAAAATAACAAGATAACTACGTACACTAGAATACCATACGCAAAACAATACACTAAATATATAACTATAAACGGAATAAGCTATGCCTAAATACTACAAAGACTGTACACTAAAAGAAATGTTTAAGTACCATGATCACACTTATATGATGAGTGATGACCATAAAGCATACGAAAACGGTAGATATCAGCGAGATATACTTGAAGAAAAAGTAAAAGCTTCAGGTGGTTGGACTAAAGAGTTATGCGAGTTGTATAATAAATATGCACCTAATGACTCAATGTTTCAAAAAGATTTTGAATGGACAAGTAAATACAGTAAATAATGCGGGATAGAGCAGAGGTAGCTCGCAAGGCTCATAACCTTGAGGTCGGTGGTTCGACTCCATCTCCCGCAACTAAATTAAATTAAATAACTATGACACACTGGCAACAAGAGCAAGAGGCATTAGAAAATGCTTTTGCAAGACAATTGCTTCTTAAGTATAATATTAAAGAAGTAACTACACAAAGACAAGCTAAAAATGGTACAAGAGAATTTGAGTTCCCTGTTCCATGTCACCCAAAACATTACTATTCAGTTGGTAATCTTAGATTAGCTTGCTTTAAAAGTGGTACAGTAAGAAAACAAAATGGCACTTACTCACCATATCAACTAAACAAACAATACAAGCAGAACAGAAGAACTACTTTCTTAACTGAAAATGGTTTAGAAACTAATGAATATATAGGTACAGCGAGAGCTTTAATATGGTCTCAGCTTGCAAGAATGAACTATATGTTAGAATATTATTTAAATAACTACGCTGGTTTAAAAGGTAAATTATAATATCACAAATCAAATACGACAATAGCTAGATAATATAATATATGACAAAATGTAAATGTAACAATATAATACCTCCGCAGCGCCTCGCACTAGGTTATACCTCTTGCGTCGAATGTAGCACTACCCAACCATATGGCTGTATTGCTGTCACTTACCACAAAACCGGTAATACCATTCAGATAATGCCGAAAGAACAGGCGAAACGTGTACGAAAGCTTGGCGCTCGACGAGGTTATGGAACATGCTTAAGATAAATAATATGGCAGTAATAAAACAAATGGATATTGTAGCAGAAGAAATAGCTACAGATGTAATAGATAAAATATATAAAGATTGTGATTGGCAAGTCGATCAGTTTCTACCTAAAGATGCTGAGTCCCCACTTATAAACGACACTCATAGTTATCTTATGAGACTGGTCGCTCGCCACATCGCTAA
>Ga0181407_1000196_pt1 | contig 20339 bp, 31 predicted proteins | sample 30SPOviralmetaG_FD_130136 | JGI IMG/M metagenome (GOLD analysis project Ga0181407, IMG submission 130136) | Marine viral communities from the oligotrophic San Pedro Time Series (SPOT) site, San Pedro Channel, CA, USA - 30 SPOT_SRF_2012-01-26 | ecosystem: Environmental > Aquatic > Marine > Strait...
AAAAACAATTGGAATTACATAATGATTAAGTATGTACATTACAATGAAACTATGGTATAATATACAAAATGGAAAAGGATTGAATATGTCTGAAAATTGGGTACAAGATATTAATGATATGCACCGCAAGTTTGGAGTCCATGAATGGGTTAATGAACGCGTGCAGTTAGGTGATAAAGAAAAACTTGAAAAGTTCCTTGAGTTTCGTCTTAAGTTTCTAGAAGAAGAACTTAATGAAACACGAGCCGCAGCTCTAATCGATAAGAATCCAGAAGAAATTGTTGATGGATTGATTGATCTATGTGTTGTTGCCATCGGTACGATGGATGCCTTTGGTATCGATGCACAAAAAGCTTGGGATGAAATACATAATGCAAACATGTCTAAAGAACCCGGTGTTAAAGAATCCCGTCCCAACCCACTCGGCTTGCCAGATCTTATCAAGCCAGAAGGATGGAAAGGACCGAGCCACCGTGAGAACCATGGGTATCTCCGTCACGCTGTTTAAAAGCGTATTCGATAATAAAACACACGAACGTATGGACTTCAAAAGTTTCCATTCGTTCGAAAGTGCTTTGTATCAATTGGCTGAACGTCCATTTGCATCGAAGAAAGATGCAGTCCTTATGTCTCCAGCAACATACCTGCCAGACACAACACGTGCTAATCGCAACGTAGTCGAATGGTCAGGTTGGTGTGCTGTTGACGTTGATGATTTTGAATTTACTGGTAAACTAAAAGATGTACTTGCCGAAAGGTTTGAAAAGTATCATTACATTTGTTACAGCACAGCCAGTAGCACAAAGGATAATCCAAAGTTTAGGTTAGTCTTTCCTCTTACTGATTCTGTACCTGTTGACAGTATCAAACACTTTTGGTTTGCATTAAATAGTGAACTCGGCGATCTTGCGGACAAGCAAACTAAAGATCTTAGTCGAATGTATTATGTTCCGGGTCAATATGCTAATGCCTATAACTTTATATTCAACCATATTGGTGAATACATGGATCCTATTGCTCTTATGAAGAAGTGGCCTTATGCGGAAAAAGCAAACCTCAATAACTTCTTTGATCGATTGCCAGAAGAAATGCAAAAGCAAATCATCGAACATCGTAAAGCAAAGCTCGATAATACAAACATAACTTGGACATCTTATCGCGATTGTCCATTCTTTCCTCGCCAACTTGAAGCTCAATATCGAGTCATAAATAAAACAGGTTGGTATCATAAAATGTATCAGATCATGGTGGCACTTGCTGGTAATGCTGTAAAGCGAAAGTATCCAATCACTGCCGCAGAAATATCTAAGTTATGTCGTGAATTTGATATGGAAACTGGCAATTGGTATGAGAACAGGCCAATGGATAAGGAGGCCGACCGTGCACTCGAATATGTCTACAAGAACCTATGATATTTTTAATATGGACATGAGCTTTAGCATTGATGAAATTCAAAGCAAAAGCGAATGGTCCGAAAGAGCCATGAATGAAGCAAAGCAAATACACAGCAAAAAGTCAACAGCTCGTGGTAGAAACTTAAATGAGATCTATGAAGCTTGTCTATACGGCCACGCGGCAGAGCAATATCTAATTGAAACTGGATGGGAAGATGACACAAGAAAATATAAAGATGTCATTGATCCTCAAGGTGATCATGTTGAAATTAAAGTAACTGAACATATAGGTAACATACCATACGTATTAGCAAGATGCCAAACGGCTAGACTTGAAACGTGGAGAAACTATCCAGACATTGTCTATATTTTTATTAATGATAGAAAATCTAAAGAATATTTTCATGAAGGAACTTACGTATGGAATGAAAAAAAGTATGTACTTTTGCCATGAACTATGGTATAATATATCTAACAATGGAGTAAGGTATGAAAGAATCTCTAAAATTTCTTCAGCGCTGTGCTGAAATACAAGTCAAAAAATCTAACGATTATCAGAATCCTAATTCACGTGTAAAGCAGGCTGATTACTATCCACGTGGTTGTGCTACTCTACTCGATACAATGTATGCTAAAGTTCTTCGTATGCAGTCTGTACTCGAAGCTATGGAACATGATCCTAACTATGAACAAAACTTCGAATCACTCGAAGATTCATGTGTTGATCTGGCCAACTATGCTTCTTTCTTTGCAGCATATATGAATCAAGGTATTGAAGGCCAAGATGGTACTCGTGATATGTTAAACCGACCAGCAAAATTTGAGGTGACCCTTAATGAAACTGACGATTGATGATATTGGTGGTGAAGTCGTAAAAGAAGACGATCGCTACGTAGTTAAAGATAACAAACTACTCAATAATCTTGTAGTTAGCAGCACTAAACTAGAACCAACTAAAAGTACTTCAGGTCATAGCCATGCTGGCCAAGAAGAAGTTTATTATTTTGTCAAAGGTTCTGGTCGTATGGAACTGGACGATAAAAAAATTAATGTTAAAGTCGGTGATGTAGTTCTTATTGAAGATGGTGTATTCCATCGCGTACATGCGGGCCCGTTTGGTTGTTACTTTGTTTGTGTATTTGATGGACGGAGAACACATTGAAACAATACATATTCGATGTAGATGGTACGCTTACTCCTAGTCGTGGTCGAATGGACTATGAATTCAAATCATGGTTCAATACTTTTTGTCTAACTAACAATGTTTATTTAGTAACTGGTAGTGATCGCGATAAGACGTATGAACAAATTGGCGAAACATTTAATATCGTAAAGCGCGTATATAATTGTTCTGGTAGTGAAGTATGGGAAAGAAACGAATGCATATATAGATCACCATGGAAACCAGAACAAGAGTTACTCGACACTTTGAATAAAGTTCTAAATGAAAATCATTACGCAGGTAAAACAGGAAACCATATTGAAGTTAGAACCGGCTTAGTAAATTTTAGTATTGTTGGAAGAAATGCTACAGTTGATCAAAGAAAAATATATGTAGAATGGGACAACAACGTAAATGATAGAAAGTATATCGCCGAAGAACTATCATGCCAATATAGTGACTATGAGTTTAAGATAGCCGGAGAAACAGGAATTGATATTACGCCTCTCGGTAGCACTAAAGCTCAGATCTTAAAAGACTTCGATGATAACGACGAGATTTATTTCTATGGTGACAAATGCAAGCCAGGCGGTAATGACTATGAAATATATAATGCAGTCACAAATGGATATGAAGTTGATAATTGGGAGCATACATGGAATCTACTAAAAAAATTATAGGCTTTACTGCATCTACATTTGATCTATTACATGCTGGTCATATAATGATGTTGAGAGAAGCAAAAGCACAATGTGATTATCTAATCTGTGCCTTACAGGTAGATCCAACACTCGATCGTGCTGAAAAGAATTCACCGGTACAAAGTATTGTAGAAAGACAAGCACAACTTGCTGCAATAAAATATGTCGATGAAGTCATTATTTATTGTACAGAAGCCGATTTACTTGATATAATAAACATGTACCCGATTAATGTTCGTATACTTGGAGAAGAATACAGACAGAAAGATTTTACTGGTAAAGATGAATGTCGTAATCGTGGCATTGAACTTTACTTTAACAAGCGAGATCACAGGTTTTCTACTAGTGATTTAAGAAAGAGAGTATCAAATGCAAATGGGAGTTAAGGATGTCCGAGAACATTTTATTGGAGAACTTGAAAGCAAAGCCTTCACCGTCGACAAAACTGGACAAAACACAATTGAGTTGCTTGGCGCTTCATTTATTGCAGACGAGCCAGCAATCTTCGGAGTTCCAAACGACGAATACATCACCGCTGAATTGGATTGGTACCTTTCTGGTAGTACTAATATTAATGACATTTATCGGTGGCCTCAGTATCCTCCTGATAAACAACCCCCAGCTGCTTGGCAATTTGCTGCAAATGAGCGTGGTGAGATAAATTCTAATTACGGTCGTCTTATTTTCAGTGATATATATTATAGACAGTACGACAATGTTCTTACACAGTTGTTAGAAAATCCTGACTCTCGTAGAGCGTCAATGGTCTACCAAAGACCATCAATATGGGTAGAGTATACTGAAAATGGCAAAGGCGATTTTATCTGTACTAATGCTGTTACTTATTACATTCGCAATGGTGAATTGCAGTGTGTCGTTCAGATGCGATCAAACGATGTCGTGTTCGGATATAAGAATGACTATGCTTGGCAGCTTTATGTTCTAGAAACTCTCGCTAAAGATCTTGGTGTAGAGCCAGGGTTTATGATCTGGCAAGTACAAAACTTACATGTCTATGAAAGGCATTTCGATCTTGTTAAATAAGTGGGACATGCGTTATCTACAGCTCGCTGAGGAAGTGGCTGGTTGGTCTAAAGATCCATCCACTAAAATTGGTGCAATTGCTGTAGGTGCTAAAGGTCAAGTCTTATCGCAAGGTTATAACGGTTTTCCGCGTGGAATTGATGACCACATAGATCTATATAAAGATCGTGAAACAAAATATAAGTATGTCGTCCATGCAGAAATGAACGTCATATATAATGCTACATATCATGGCATATGTCTTGAAGGTAGTACTTTATATGTCACAGGGTTACCCGTTTGTTCTGATTGTGCAAAGGGTATTATTCAAGTCGGCATCTCGAGAGTAGTTATGAAAGAACATTTAACACCACAAAAGTGGGTAGACTCATGGAAGACTACATCTCAGATGTTTGATCAAGTCAATATTAAATGGGAGTTTATCAATGTCAGCAACACAGGAATGGCTTAGAAAAAAATTTCAAGAAGAAGCCAGAACAGCCAGAACTACAGGTGATCTTTATAACGAATATAGCAATTCAAGATTGACTAAGGAAGTAGAAGATCTTAAAGAAAGGTTAAAAAAGGTAGAAACTGACATGGCATATACACAGAAGATTAGATTTGCTCAAAGTCCTGAAGAGCAAAGAATAAATGACATAAGGAATATAGATTGATTCTAGTTATTGGACATAGCCCTTCTTCGAAAGAATACTGTCCGAGGAAGGGCAATCCATCTATCAACCGTCTTAACAGGTGGCTCGATGCATGTGGTGTGGAGATATACAGCTTCAGCAATGCGTGTGCACACCACGCCCCATCTCTTAAAAAGGGTAAGGTTGATGAAACATATATAAAAGAAATAACAAAGTCTTATAATAAAATACTAACATTAGGAAAAGAAGTTTCTAATTATTTCACTAAAATGGGTATCGAGCATTACGCACTCCCACACCCATCTCCGCTTAACCGGCAGTTTAATGATAAAGCGTATGAACCAAAAGTCATAAATAACTTAAATAACTATTTACAAATAGACTCAACTGTGGTATAATATACCTACAATTGAGTAAGGAGCTAAATATGAAGACTATAATCTTACTCGGTCGTGGTACCGAGGGTTGCGGTGTTACACAGTGTGCTATTCAAATGCAAAAAGTTCTCAACGCAACAATACTTTCCGCAAATGACAAGAAGTGGGGTAGAGCTAAAGGCCTCGAAATAGAACAGACAGAAATGAATGTTGGCCAACACTGGGAAGAAATGGCAACAATCATTAACCAATACGATCTTTGCATTGTGTATTCTGTTCCGTCAAAATCTCATCCACAGGATTGTCAAGATAATTTCTTAAAACTTCTCGATAATATTAAAATACGTAAAGCGTTTATAAACGTAGATCATAAGGCTGCGTCCATTGCACGTAATGCTAACCTACCCGAGGTCTGTAAAAAGATGGATGTGATTATGACTCATAGTCTTGAGAATGACTTCTCTCGATTTATGAAGAAAAATAAGATCATGGTGACACTCAAGAAAATGTCACTTGGTTTTGACTATGACGGACACAGAGAAAAATACTGGAAGCCAATTGAAGAACAACAGCATGAAATGGTACGTTGGATTGGCCGCACAGCAATGTGGAAAGGTCCGGCTCTTATGATTGATTGCCATCAGGATGCGCTAATGGATGCTGGCTTTATCACAATACTCGAAGGATTAGAAGCATCAATACAATATCCACTCGTATTATATCGTGACAATAAAGAAGATAATCCAAAGGATCGTCGTAAGGTAGTAAATTATTTCAGGCCTGAGAAGCAGCACGGCGAAACAGGAAAGTTTAAGGATGAAATGCATGGTACCGAACAAGTAAACGAAGGTGCCTATCTCTATCCACAGTATATCAACCATGATTGTATGCAGCGCATGGCGTTGTCTGCATTTGGTTCTGATTTGTATCACCTTAAAGCAGAAACCTATGGAAACAATATTGAGAATTGCCATGCAGAAATAATTGCATGTGGTTCTATTCCAATATTTCATAAACACTTCTGTGATAATGTCATACATAAACTACAGGATAAACCGGTGAGCCTATGTAAAGACACTGGTACAATTGGTCTCGACTATACTAACTTTACAGAATGTCGAGATACTATGATCAAACTAAAAAATGATCCATCTATGAGAGATGATTGGCGTGAAATGGCATTTGAATTTTGGAAGCAACATTCAGACGGTAAAGAAGTTGTTAACGAAATTGTAGAACTTGCCACAAGCGACGAACACCAACCACAAGGACTAGAGGAATTTTTCTAAAATGAAACAGATCTTTATAACCGGCATTGCCGGAATGATTGGCATGCATTGTGCCTTAAAATTTCACGAACTAGGATGGAAGGTATGTGGCATTGATAACTTCAATGATTACTACGATACTAAACTAAAATTAGACCGCGAAGAAAAACTCAATCAAAAAGGTATTGAAGTTATCACCGGTGATATTCAGCATCCTGATTGTTATAGTGAAGCATTACAATCGTCAGATGCAGTATTACATTTAGCGGCATATGCTAATCCACGGCACTCATACGAGGAGCCACAACATTACATTGATACGAATATTACTGGTACACAACGTATACTTGAACAAGCTGAAATAAACGATACACCGGTTGTATACGCATCGAGTTCATGTGTCATGCATGGCCAACCACTTCCATGGAATGAACATGACTTATCGCACCACCAGAATAATGCGTATGGCTGGTCAAAGCGAGCAAATGAATGCCAGTTCATGTATTCAAGACTCAGCAAAACTGCTGGTCTTCGTTTCTTTACTGTGTATGGTCCGTGGGGTCGACCCGATATGGCACTATTCCTATTTGCTGATGCTATTGTAAAAGGTACACCACTTACATTGTTTAACTATGGAGACATGAAACGTGACTTTACTTATGTCGAAGATATTGTACAAGGTGTAGTTCTCGTAACTGATGATCTTATTGCAAAAGAAGATGATAAATCACATGAGATTTACAATATTGGTTATGGCAATAAAGTAAACCTAATGGACTTTGTTAATCACATTGAAACTAACTTTGGTCGCAAAGGTGTATATGACATGCAACCAGCTCATCCAGCTGATGTACCAGAAACTTGGTCAGATACATCAAAGATAAGAAAGCTTGGTTATGATCCAAAGACACCAATTGGTAGAGGTGTTTATGAATTCGTAGCTTGGTACAAGGATTACTATAATGTCAATTAACATTGCAATTGTAGGACATGGATATGTAGGGAAAGCCGTTGACCACGGCTTCTCCACGAGTCAAGTAACAAAGCATATCGTAGATCCAATTTATGGAACTACGATTGACGATATTCTATGTGATAAATTGGATGCAGCTTTTGTCGCAGTACCAACTCCATTCGGAGCTGATGGTGAGATAGATGCATCAATTGTAGAAGAAGTTGTAAGAGAACTAGGACGTTTCAATTGTCCTATCGTTATTAAGTCTACAACTACACCTGATGTAGTCGATAAACTTTACTTAGAAAACGATAATGTTGTTTTTAATCCTGAGTTCTTAACAGAAAAGAATGCTTTGCATGATTTTATCAATCCGCCTATGCATGTCTTTGGTGGTAAGAGAGCGAATACTAAAGCATTGCTTGAACTATACGAAAATTATTCTCAGTGTACACCTTGTCCATCATACCATATGACTGCCAAGGAAGCAGCTTTCGTGAAGTATGGAATCAATTCTTTCCTTGCTACTAAAGTTCTATGGTTTAATCAATTCAAAGATATAGTTGATGATTATAATAGTAAGTACAATGTGATTGTGAATGCTATTGGTTCAGATCCACGCATTGGTCATAGTCATACTCAAGTACCGGGACCAGATGGCCGTAAAGGTTTTGGTGGAGCATGTTTTCCTAAAGACACCAATGCTTTTTCTACATTTGCGAAGGGTGAGTTTACTGCCTTAGACGAAGTGATTCGAGCTAATAATACATATAGACAAGAATATGAACTTGATGAACGTGAAAAAGAACAGAAAGTAAACTATGACTAATTATGCGAGTATAGTACCACTCATAGGTGGTGAAACAATTGCTATGCAGAATGTATTTGGTTCTCGGCCTGAGTACATTTTGTCTTATGAAGGATTCGAGGCTAATGATAAGCACTTGGTTGAATACTATAAAAATGAAGTTCCTTACCATCTCATTAAAGATGATCAGCTTCCTGATGTTAAGTCTGTTGATGTCATTAACACTGTTTGTCCTTGTGCTGGCTTGTCTAGTCTTAATGTACATAGCTCTTCCGATGCTGCTGCTAATGATTGGATGCGTACTAGCGCAAAGTATGTACTCGGTACTCTCAAACCAAAAGTGTTTTGGGGAGAAAACGCACCAAGACTTGCTAGTAAAATGGGAGAACCTGTTGTCGAAGATCTACGAGAAATTGCAAGAGAAAACGGATATACTTTTTCACTATATAAAACAAAAAGTATACTCCACGGGCTTTCTCAAGTAAGAGAACGTGCATTTTATTTTTTCTGGAAAGGTGAAAAAGTACCCGTTTTCGAATATATAAAACGGAAACACGAAACGATCGAAAGCACAATACGTCTTGTAAAAAACAATGCTGACGATCCGATGAGTGTTCTTACTAACACTAATATACCATCAAATGATCCTTACTATAAGTATGTCCTAGAAGAAATAGAAGGAGGCATAAGCCACTCTCAATTTCAGGACAAAATTAAAAAGAGTTGTGACGTTAAGCATTACATCGAGGATAGTGGCGTAAAGTATAATAAGGTAGCAGACTGGATGGACAGGAATGGATATGAAAAGCAATCCACTCGTTGTCGTACAATGTATGAAAAATTAAAGTCAGGCGGAAACATAATGCGTAGAGGTGTTAATATTCCGAAAGGATATATTGGTGCTTTTGTAGGTTCATATCCTACTTCATTGACTCATCCAGATGAAGATCGTTTCTTAACAATCAGAGAATGTCTGTCAATCATGAAACTACCAGAGGATTTTATTCTCCAAGGTGGAAACAAAAACATAAATCATATATGCCAAAATGTTCCGGTGACTACAGCACAGGACATGGCCGAGCACGTCTTAAAATTCTGTGACGGCAGACTTGATAACCGGTTGGTTGATACAGATTTTCTAGTACAAGATAACAAGACACGTAGTATAGACTACAAAAAAAGTAGTGTACAATTAGATGAATTTATGGTATAATAGTATCATATTGTCAAAGGAGATATATTTTGAGTATTATGGATAAATTGAAGAAGAATAGCAAAGTCAAAGAAACTTCTATTCTTTCTGAATCTAAATTTTTTAATCAAAAAGATTTTGTAACAACACACGTTCCAATGATGAATGTTGCATTGTCTGGTGATATTGATGGTGGATTAATCCCGGGTCTTACTGTACTCGCTGGTCCATCCAAACATTTTAAGACTTCGTTTGGTCTTATCATGGCAAGTGCATATCTTAAGAAATATCCAGACTCAGTATTGCTATTCTATGATTCAGAGTTTGGTTCGCCACAGGCTTACTTCGAACAATTTGATATTGATACAAGTCGTGTATTACATACACCTATTACCAATGTCGAAGAATTGAAGTTTGATTTGATTGGCCAACTAGAAGGATTGGATCGTAATGACAAGGTTGTTGTTATGATTGATTCGGTTGGTAACCTAGCATCAAAGAAAGAAATGGAAGATGCCATTAACGAGAAGTCAGTGGCTGATATGTCTCGTGCAAAAGCACTCAAAGGTTTGTTCCGTATGTCAACACCATACTTGAACATGAAAGATATACCTTTGATTGCAGTTAATCATACGTACATGGAGATTGGTCTATTCCCGAAAGCCGTAGTCTCTGGTGGTACAGGAATCTATTATTCTGCTGACAATATCTGGATATTAGGTCGTCAGCAGGACAAAGTCGGTACGGAAATTAAAGGCTACCACTTTGTTATTAATGTGGAGAAGTCAAGGTATGTCAAAGAAAAGTCTAAAATACCTATTAGCGTGTCTTGGGATGGCGGGGTTCAGTCTCATAGCGGCTTACTCGACGTCGCTCTTACTGGCAATTACGTTGCTAAGCCTAGTAACGGTTGGTACTGTCGTGTTGATCGAGATACTGGAGAACTCATGGACCCCAAGGTCAGAGAAAAAGACACACTGGATCCCGGATTCTGGCAACCAATCTTCGCCGAAACCGATTTCAAGAGTTACGTTAAATCCAAATTCAGCATCGGTGGACCAACTGCTGGAGAGGAAGAACCACAAGATGCAGCATAAGGAAAATGTAACTTATCAATTAGTTCCCGGTAGTGATGGTGACCAACATTGGTTAGTACGTTTTATGGAAGGACCATATACTGAAACAGTTATTCAGTATGGTGCTATATCGATTAATGAAACCGGTGCCGGTGTTATGAACTTCAACTTCTTTGTTGAGTCATCACCGGATTCTGAACTTACTTCTGAAGATGTTGGTTTACAAGAATGGGCTGGTGATGTTTTACAAGAAATTCTTCGTCAAGGTGTCGAAGAAGGTAGTGTAGATTTAAGTGATAAAGAGGAATAATGCAAGCAAATCTTGAACAGACGATATTAAGAAACCTGCTAACCGATGAAAAGTATATGCGCAAAGTATTACCTTTTATCAAGCCAGATTATTTCCAAGGTGTCTATCGTATATTATTTAAGGAAGCCGGTAAGTTTGTTGGAAAATATAATAAACTTCCTAGTGCCGAAACATTTAAGATTGAGTTGGATCAATCTGAAATGCTCGGTGGAGAACAATATAGTGTTGCCGTAGATATACTGCCACAATTGTTTTCAAAAGAAAAGATTGACGATACATGGCTGATTGATACTACAGAAAAGTGGTGCCAAGATCGTGCGATCTATAATGCTGTTATGGAATCAATCTCTATCATCGATGGTAAACATGAATCATTAACTAAAGGTGCTTTACCCGATTTATTATCAAAAGCACTTGGTGTGGCATTCGATACAAACGTAGGTCACGATTATATCGAGAATGCAGATGATCGTTTCGAGTTCTACCATAAAGAAGAAAATCGTATTCCATTCGATCTCGAATATTTCAACAAGATTACTAAAGGTGGTGTTCCAAACAAGAGTTTGAATATTTGCCTTGCGGGTACTGGTGTAGGTAAGTCATTATATATGTGTCACCTTGCCTCGGCTAACCTTGCTGCTGGTTCTAATGTTTTGTATATCACAATGGAAATGGCAGAAGAAAGAATTGCAGAACGTATTGATGCTAACTTATTGAATGTACCTATTGACCAACTCGAAAATTTGTCGAAGGATATGTTCTCAACTAAAGTTGCCGATCTACAACGTAAGACAAATGGTAAGCTTATTGTAAAGGAATATCCTACTGGCTCTGCACATTCCGGCCACTTCCGTGGTTTACTCAATGAATTGAAACTAAAAAAGCAGTTTGTTCCTGACATAATATATATTGATTACTTAAACATTTGCGCATCATCTCGTATGAAAGCAATGGGAGGATCAATTAATTCCTACACGTATATTAAAGCAATTGCAGAGGAACTTAGAGGATTGGCAGTTGAATTCAACCTACCAATATTCTCAGCGACGCAAACGACTAGGTCAGGTTTTAGCAATTCGGATGTTGGTCTGGAAGATACATCTGAGTCTTTCGGTTTACCAGCTACGGCGGATCTTATGTTCGCCCTTATCTCTACCGAAGAGCTTGAAAACCTGGGTCAGCTCATGGTTAAACAATTAAAAAACAGATACAACGATCCCACACAATATAAACGGTTTGTTCTTGGGGTTGATAGAGCTAAGATGAGACTCTATGATGTTGATGAATCGGAACAAACGCTAACACCAGATCAAGATACTCCAGTGTTCGATAGGTCTATCAGTGGAGAAAAAATCAGATCTGAAAAGTTCGAGGATTTCAAGTTATGATTTATAAAGGACCGGAATTAAGTACCTATTGGGGAAGTGATGAGTATGCTGATAGACGTGCAGAAGTACTGCATGATGAAGAAGCTGGTTTCTACGTTGAAATGTATTATAAAGATGAGCTCATAGAAACAAGACCACTATATGAACATAGTGAAAGATATGCTGAAGACTGTGCAGAAAATTACGTAATGGGAATACCAAAGTAATGCAAGTATTGTGGCACTTAATGTTAACTGTTTGTATGGATGGAACCTGTGCTAAGCAGGAAGTACAAAGATTTGATCCACCAAATGCTAAAGTAAAATGTGAAGTAATGTTGCCAATATATAAAGAAGTTCCTCTAGATAGTGAAGGTGGAACAGTTGAGTATATTTGCAAGCCATTAGGAAGTGTAGGTACATAATGCAAACAAGACTAATCAGTTATAGTAAACCACCGGAGGAACTCTATGTCGGTAACGATCTCCAAGAACTTATTGCGTACGCAGCCCGTGTCTCGAATCCCTCGAACCAAGATAACACCGAAACCTCGGAAAAATTATTACGATATCTCATTAGAGAAAAACACTGGTCGCCATTTGAAATGGTTAGCGCTTGCCTAGAAGTTACAACTACACGTGATATTGCAAGACAATTACTAAGACACAGGTCATTCTCGTTTCAAGAGTTTAGTCAAAGGTATGCTGATCCTACACAAGATCTTAAGTTTCAATTTAAGAATGCACGCTTACAAGACACAAAGAATAGACAGAATAGTTTAGATGTAAACGATCCTGACTTAAAATTAGAATGGTTGCAACAACAGGCGGAGGTAGTAAATGCTGCAAAAAAATCTTACAATTGGGCAATTGAAAATAATATTGCGAAAGAACAAGCTCGTGCAGTTTTGCCGGAAGGTATTATGGAATCCCGCTTGTACGTCAACGGGACCATTAGGTCCTGGATCCATTATATCGGATTACGTTCAGGTCATGGCACACAAAAAGAACACATAGAATTAGCCAGATCTTGTGCTGAATCTTTAGAACCAGTATTTCCTATGATAAAAGAATTTTGTAACTAACCGAAACAGAAGGGAGAAACATATGTTTCGAAAATTACTAGTAGCGGGTGCAATGTTGCTTTCCGCTTTAACTATGGCTCATGCAGAACCAGTTAAAGTTGGATTCGTATACGTAGGCCCAGTTGGTGACCATGGATGGACATACCGTCATGACATTGGTCGTCAACAAGTAGAAGAAGCTTTTGGCGATAAAGTTAAAACAACTTACGTTGAAAGTGTTAAGTATGGTCCAGATGCTGAGCGTACAATTCGTATGTTAGCACAAACCAATGATATTGTATTTGCCACATCATTTGGTTATATGGAGCCAATGTTAAAAGTTGCCAAGGAGTTTCCTAACGTATACTTTGAACACGCTACGGGATATAAGCAAGCAGATAACATGAGTTCTTATGGATTGCGTCTATACCAAGCACGCCATGTGCAGGGTATTATTGCGGGTATGATGACTAAGACTAATAAGATTTGTTATGTTGCTGCATATCCTATCCCTGAAGTTATTCGTGAGATTAACACATATTATATGGGTGCCAAGAAGATGAATCCGGATGTCGACATCGATATCGTATGGGCAAACACTTGGTATAATCCTAGTAAAGAAGCAGATGCTGCTAACGTTATGATGGCAGAAGGTTGTGATATGGTAGCACAGCACACTGATTCTCCTGCACCATTACAGGCTGCGCAACAACAAGGTAAGTTAGGTTTTGGTCAGGCAAGCGATCAATACAAATTTGCACCTAAGGCACAGCTCACAGCGACCATTGATAATTGGGGACCTTATTACATTAAGAAGGTTGGCCAAGTTATTGCTGGTAACTGGCAAAAAGAAAACTACTTTGGACATATGAAAGACGGGGCTGTGCAAATGGCGCCATTCACAAATATGCCTGAAGATGTAAGGATTAAAGCACAAGAGATTAAAGATATGATCTCTCATGGTCATTACTTTGCATTTACAGGACCAATTAGAGACAACACTGGTAAGCTTCAATTGAAAGACGGTGAAGTCGCAGATGATATGCATCTTAATAGTATGATGTACTATGTAGAAGGCATTGACGCTACGGTACCGAAGTAATGATTCCAGTAATTGATTTCACTAGTGAATCAGTATTGGACCAGATACGCGAGGCCTACACTACCGTAGGCTTCGCAGTATTTACTAATACACTCACATCTAATGACCAGCGTATAATGTATCGTTGGTTTGAGGACATGAAAGGTTTCTTTGAATTAGACATAGAAACTAAAAAGCAATATTCATATCAAGCTGAAAATAATTTAGGATATAGCATAATGGGTGCAGAGAATGTAGATCCGACTGCTCCTAAGGATATGAAAGAAAGTTTTAATTACAATAATACTCGAATGCCAGAAGAACTCTGGCCGCGAGAAGTAGAAGGTTTCAAAGAGAATGGTTTAGAAACTATTCGAATTGCAGATGATTTAACACTGAGAATTTTAGAAAAGTTTGATACTATTCTTGATACGGGTACTACACTCGTGGATGCACACCAAGATCCTTATAATACTACACGTGTTATACACTATCCCGCGTACACGGGCCCGCTCGAAGATAAACAAATGAGAATTGGAGAGCACAGCGATTACGGTACTATTACGCTTCTGTGGCAGATTAACGATGTTCCGGGACTCGAAGTACAAGATCTCGAAGGATCATGGCACGCGGTACCGTATGCAAATGATGGAGTAGTAGTTAACATTGGTGACTTACTACAACGTTGGACTAATGATTACTTTGTGAGTACAAAGCATAGAGTTGTAAATACTCATATAGATCAGACACGATATAGTATGCCACACTTTGTAGATCCTACACCGGGTACTATGATCGTAAATCTTAGAGATGAACCGAGTAAATATGATCCGATTGAAAGTAAAGAGTACTTAATGTGGAGATTAGCACAGAGTTATTAATTGCATTTTTTTTCAAATAAAATGCATTTTATGGTGTACAAACGGAAAAAACTATGGTATAATAGATCTATAAAATGGAAAAGGAAGAGGAGTCCTTAATGTCTAAGCCAATTTCAAATGCAGCCTACAAGAAGTTGATTCTATCATTGTCTATAGAAAGACAAATCGAAAGTGTAGAGCGTATGCTTCGTGTAATTCCACATTGGTTGATGGAAGAAGCAGCACGTCCAATCCAAAACGAGAAAGTTATTAAGCATCTCGAGTCTCGCTTAAGACAAGCTCGATTAATGATGTCTTCAATCATAGCAAATGGAAGGGTTGTATAATGTTATTCTTAGACAAGTACGAATTACAAGCACCAAAGAAACGAGGTGCTCGATCTGAAGAGCAATCTTTAGAAATGTTTCAGTATTTAGCTGAAAAAACATATCAAATAAACATGTCACAAAAATCAGCAAATGTTGAAACCATGAAACAAATGGCTGGCACGGTTGGCGAGAATATGATCGCAGATCTTACAAGAGGACAAGTTGTCTTAAGAGAATTTGATGTACTTGTATTAGAAAATCAGCGTTTAACTAACGGAATTGATCTTCGTATTGGAGACCGAATAGAAGTAAAGAGCGCTGTAATTCAATCTGATGGTTCTTGCATTGCATATAGTTTGTCTGGTAAAGAAAAACATTGTGATTTTGTAGCTTTAGTTGATATGACTAGACAACAAGACGAGATTAGAATATCGATTATTCCAACAGATGTTTTCTTTACTTATGGTGCTTTCAATGGAAACAAAGAAAGATTCGGCTGGAGTGGAAGTTTTAACAAAAATGATCGTATTAGAGTAAAAAACACAGAAATGTTTTTAGAATATGAGGTGTGGGGTCAATGAAAAAGTTAACCAAATGGTATTTGATTGCATGTGCTTTGTCATTCGCCGGTGGATTATACACAGGAAAATCAGCTTTTGCTTCAGTTGCAAACGCACATCCTTTCCACTCGCCAGATGCAGAAATGAAATGCATTGCAGATAATGTATATTGGGAAGCTCGTAATCAATCAACGAAAGGAATGATCGGTGTCGCTCTTGTCACTCGCAATCGTGTTAATGATAGTCGTTTTCCTCACTCATATTGTGAGGTTGTTATGGAAGGACCTACACGACCTTCGTGGAAAAACGTTAACGTTTATATCCCTGTGCGTCACCGGTGTCAATTTAGCTGGTATTGTGATGGGAAGTCTGATAATATTCCTATTTTTGATCTCGACGTCTATGGCTTTGCTCGTACCATCGCTTTTAAGATCTATCACGGAGAACTCACAGATTTTACCGGCGGTGCTACTCATTATCACGCCGACTACGTAAGACCAGCATGGGCTAAATCTAAGACAAAAACTATTACTATTGATGAACATATTTTTTATAAGTGGGAAAGACCGAATGCAAATTGATTATAAGTTTAATGAAGGTGATCTGATTGACGAGTTTCAATCATATATTGATTCTACATATAACTCACACTATTCAAAAGATAAGTTCCAAGCCACCGAGTTTATCATTGACGGTGGCCATGGAACAGGTTTTTGTATGGGTAATGTTATGAAGTATGCACAGCGTTATGGCAAAAAAGGTTCTAAGTCAGACGCTCGGAAGGATTTGCTGAAAGTTCTTCATTACGCATTGATTCAGCTATACGTTCACGATCAAGATTGTGAATAGCCCAGAAGATTCTTTCCTTTATATCTGAACATCTTTTTTCTAGATCTGTTCGTGGTATGTGAACATACACACTATTTTCGTATGTCCACCCGACAAACAAAGAAAAAAGAAACAATAGAATGAAAGTAAAGACAAATATCATGCTGCTATGTACAGCACATAAATCATAGCACCACCTCCAAGTAAGATAGCAAGTACTATTATCATCATCATTTTCATTTGCTCCCAGAACTCAGCCTGTTCTTTGAGTTTTTGCTTTTTAATGCGAGCCACTTCTTCTTTATGTTCTTGTATACGTTTTGCTCTTTCAGCTAAGATACTTTTCCAAGTACCCGGGCCAAAACGCATGTCAACCATTTGTGCTACTTCTTGCAATTTCTCTTGAGCAAGTTTAGCATCAATCATTTCTTGTGCTACTGACTCTACACCGAACTGATCAGCTAGGCCAGGAGCTTTTTGAGCTTTTTTATTTCTATTCTGATTTGTTTCATCAACACCGCGAAAGAGTCCATCAATAGAGCCAGCAATTGCACTTATATCATTACAAGTATCAATCTGCGATTTGATAAAATCTACGCTTTGTTTAACCAAAGCTATTCCCGCTAAGGTTTCTGCAATCATTTTGATTTATCCTTTTTAAGTGTTATGGATAAATATGATTCACCTTTCGCATATTATGTCTCGCCCCTTGTAACTATTTATAAAAAATAGCCCAAAATTCAGCGTAACTTGTATATATAATAAGATTTATGTGCAAAGGAAAAATTAATGACACAACTTATAGACCCCAAGAAATTTACAGATACCGTTGGCCTATTAAGGTCTTTTTTTATAGGTAAAGGATTCCTCGAAGTCCATACTCAAAACAGACTCAGCATACTTGCTGCATGTGAGGATCCGTTCAATGTGGCTACTTACAACTATGCGGGCCAAGTCTGGCCTCTACCACAAACCGGCCAGATGTGGTTGGAACATGAATTGTTAAGTAGCCCCGATACTCCGGGGTTTTTTTGTGTTTCCACTTCGTACAGGCAAGAACCAAATGCAATACCGGGTAGACATGATATTATCTTTCCGATGTTTGAATTTGAAATGCCCGGTGACATAAACGATCTTAAAGATATGGAATATGAACTATGCGAATACTTAGGTTTTGGTGGCTTTGGTGAAATAGTTGCAAGACCATACTCAGAGTGGCAAAAACATTATGGCCTTAGTGAAGATACAGAGATGGAAGCAGAACATGAATTAAAGATGTACGAAGAGTTTGGTGTCACAATGATAACAGACTTTCCTGAAATGACAAGTCCATTTTGGAATATGTCACGCAATGGGGATGGTACAAGTAGAAAGATCGATGTTATCCTTGGTGGTATGGAAACAATAGGTAGTGCAGAACGTAGCACTGACGTTGATCAAATGAGAGATACCTTCCATACGATTACAGATGGTGCATACAGTAACTTACTGTTTGATCTTTTCGGTAAAGATCGAGTAGAAGCAGAACTAGAAGAGTTCTTAAAGTTTGACTTCTTTCCACGTGTAGGTGGAGGAATCGGCATGACAAGAATGATTGCTGCTCTCGAAAAATACGACGGTCCATACTAAACTTATTGCTGGGTGGTGAAATCGGTAAACACGCATGACTGTTTCTCATGTGCGGAAACGCTTGCAGGTTCGAGTCCTGCCCCAGCAGCCAACTTGAATATTAGCTGTTTACTTTTATGAATAACTGTGGTATAATAATAGTTATAAATACTATAGAAGATGTTTGACGGTAGACTGGACCCGGGGGCGGTACCCGGCGCCTCCACCAATATTCACCGATAACGGTGCATGCTTATGGGGGCGAAATAGGATCGACAGATGCAGGAGTCTTCAAAAAAGTAAATGCAAACGATAATTTTGCACCTACAGGTTACGCCCTAGCGGCATAATGCTGATGAGCCCGAAGGAGCTTGGAAACAGAATCCTTCAACTTATTCATAAGGAGAAAACATGCCACCACGTAATCATAGTAATTGGACTAAGACACCGAAGGTAGAATATATTAGTAGTGAGTGCTACAATAATTATGAGATATTCAAACAAGAACAAGAAGATATATTTGCTAAAGTTTGGATTCCTATGTGTCATATAAGTGAGATGTATGACTTAGGTTCTTTCAGAACAACTCAAATTGCAGGTGTCAATGTTTTAGCAGTTAATTCTAATTTTGGTGTAAAGGCATATAAAGATCATAATATTAGAACTCCCAGTGGAGTAATGAGTAGTTTACCTGATGAAGGAACAGAGCTACATTGTGAAGTAAAACATGGTGGAATGGTTTGGGTAACACTCGATCCTAATCCATCACAGAGTGTAGAAAGCTGGACAGCCGGCGCTTTCGATTGTATTGCAGATGCAATCGATACAGAAGAGATGGAAGTATTTCACTATCATAAAGCAGTTATAGATACAAACTATAAACTGTGGCATGATACAAATAGTGAGTTCTACCACGACTTTATGCATTACTTTAATAGAGTATCAGGATTTAATGATGAATACTTTGCTAGAAAGAATATTCCTTTTGATAATGGTCACGTCAATGTCAGCAGTTTTACTGTTAACTATGAAGAATACGATGGGTTTGAGGATCGAGGTGAACTCTCATTCCCCAACTTACCACCGAACCAGTGGTACATGGTTGACCTCTTCCCAGGATTTAACTTCAACCTACGTGGCAGCGCATATCGTTCTGACGCGGTAACACCGTTAGGACCAAACAAAGTATTGATCGAGTTCCGTGGTTATGGACTCAGGAAAGATACACCAGAAGAAAGACAGACTAGAATAAAGCATCATAATTCTATTTGGGGACCATTCGGTCGCAATCTCCATGAAGATTTAATCGGTGTTGCAGGTCAAGGTACGACCATGAGAGAAGGTACCGAAGCAAGAAACATTCTACACGGCCGTCATGAAAATTCTACAATTCATGATGAAGTAGGTATGAGACATTATTATGAGGCATGGGGAAATATGTTAGGGGTAAACCCAATGAACCCTCTCACAACACAGGAGCTAAGTAGAAAAGCTGCATAAATTATCGGAGATAATTATGAAAGATTATGGTAAACGTGATGCGTTCGACAAGATAGACAAGTTCGGAGCACAATTGCTTGTCGCATTCGCATTTACAATCGCTTTGTTAGTAGGACTTAACGTAGCATTTGCGGGGCCAAATGATTATAGTCCGCCACAAGAACAACCAACATGGGCAGAAAAACCAGTACAGTGTGCATCGCCTAATGCAGTGATGAAGCG
>Ga0181407_1000199_pt1 | contig 20107 bp, 19 predicted proteins | sample 30SPOviralmetaG_FD_130136 | JGI IMG/M metagenome (GOLD analysis project Ga0181407, IMG submission 130136) | Marine viral communities from the oligotrophic San Pedro Time Series (SPOT) site, San Pedro Channel, CA, USA - 30 SPOT_SRF_2012-01-26 | ecosystem: Environmental > Aquatic > Marine > Strait...
TGTAGCATCTTTATTATATCAATATTGGAATAGTATAAATAAAGTATTACGAATATATCTTTCTATATCTGTATTCATATTAATGATTATAACATCGGGTGGTATATATGGATATCTTTCTGGTGCATATCAAGAAACAGCAAATGAATCAAATTATCTAGATAAACGAGTAGCAATAATAGATCAAAAAAGAACTCGATTTGAAGAACAGCGAAATGATTTAAAAGAATCTGTAATAACCTGGACAGAGGCATTGAGTAATCCAACTACAATACAGTATGTAGATAAGGAAACTGGTCAACTTGTTACTACAACTTCTTCACGTCAACGTAAATTATTACAATCACAATTACTAGAAGCAAAAACTAATTTAAATGCAGTGACAGATTCTATTGCCAATTTAGATGTAAAAATATTAGAACAACAAATAGGGAATGATACGGCTAGAGAATTAGGACCTTTAATGTATTTATCTAATTTATTAGATGTGGAAATGGATAAAATTATTAATTGGTTTTTGTTATTAATTATATTTGTATTTGATCCATTGGCTATATCTATGGTTGTAGCTGCTAATTTTGCATTTAATCAACTACGGCCAGAAAATAAAGCAGGTGATTATTTTAAATCACGTAACCATGAATTAGAACGACGAGTAGAAGGCAGTTTACCTGAAGGAGCAGAATGGAATAAAATGTATTACGTTAACGATTCATTCGATCCAGCTGATGTAGATGAGTTACAACATTGGGAAGAAGATGAAAATGTTATATCTGAAAAGGAAAAACAATTTCAAGCATTAAAAATGCGTATATCTCAAAGCCAAGCTGAGTTACAAGAAAATGAACATATTAAAGAAGAAAGTAAAAGACCTAGTAACAGAGGTAATGGTTATTGGTATTAATAAATAAATAAATTATGGCTAGAAAGAAAAAAGTTACACATGAATTTAAATCTCGCACTCGAGATAATCAACGAGAAATGATTTGCAGAAATAGTATTGCAGATGAATCTTATTTTGCATGGGAACATTTAAAATCTCTTAATCGATGTAAACAATGGGTTAAGGTTACTGAAAATACGACAGCAGTGTTATGTTCTAAATGCACTGGTAAAACTGTACCACCACCTGAAATGAGAAAGGGTTATGTATCAAAAGGAAGACCGCGGGGCTGGCAATTTATGAAAGAGTTTGTTGATAAAGATGGCAACGTATTTCATAAAGGTGTAGAGCAAAAAAAATTAAAAGGTACTAAAGCTGCTACTAAAATTGAACCTAAACAATCTAAACGTAAAATATCAAAAGGCGAAAAGGCTAATTTAAAACAAGCTATTTTAGAACAAATGGCATTGGTTAGAGGTGATGTAAAGAAGGCACGGTTTAAAAAGGATATTAAATCGGGTCAATCACAATTGAAAAAATTAGAACGCCAATTGAAAAAGATTAGATAATCTTTTGATCTACGAAAAAAATTCTTTATATTTAATAAATTAATAAAAGGTAATAGATGAGTATATACGACGAAAAGGCTCCACAACCGGCCGAGCAAGAAGAAAAGAATGATAATGGCTCATTGTATGAAGCATTACATAATCAATTAGCAACATTAGTTGATTATAATGATTCAATAATATTTCTTAACGATGATATAACAGATAGTACATTAACGGATTTAATTATTCGCATGCGAAGTTTATTACAGAACCGCGAAGATAAAACAGCGCCTGTTAATTTAATGATAAATTCTCCTGGAGGAGATGTACATGAAATGTTAGGTATCATTGATTATATTGAATCGTTAGATGTTAAAGTAAATACAATTTGTAGAGGTAGAGCATTTTCTGCGGCTGCTATTATATTAGCATGTGGTACTGGTTCTAGAATGATGAGTAAACGATCTACGGTTATGTTTCATCAATCATCTAGTTTCCTTGGAGGTAAGATGAGTGATATATCAGCATATTTAGATAATGTCAAGAATATAGAAAAAACTATATATGATATATTAGCGGATAAAACTAATAAAGATCAGGCCTGGTGGAAAGATAATATGAAATCAGATTTATATTTAACAGCAGAACAATTAAAAGAATTTAACGTAATAGATGAAATAATATGAAATTAACAGCTGATCAGATAGCACAGAATTGGGACGAATTATTAAACGTCATAAAAACAGAATTTACCGGAGAACGTAAAGATAAATTACTAGCCATGTATAATGATATGGAAGATAGAATGGCTCTTGCTCCAGCATCTTCGTTTAATCATTATCATAATGCATTTCCGGGAGGCTATGTAGAACATGTATTGCGAGTAATTAAATGTGCTCAAGAAGTACATGCGTTATGGACTAAAATGGAAGGTGATATGTCCGGTTATACTAGAGAGGAATTAATGTTCACTGCATTGAATCATGATATTGGTAAAATGGGATTCCCGGGTGATGGTAATGAAATATACCAAATAAATGATTCAGAATGGCATAGAAAGAATCAAGGTAAAGAATATAAAATTAATCCTAATAATCCTTTTACGTTAGTAAATGATTTATCTATTTGGTTATTACAGCATTATGGAATTGAAATTTCTTGGAATGAAATGTTAGGTATTAAACTAACAGATGGATTATATGATGATTCAAATAAACCTTATTTCATATCTAGATCGGCAGATGCTAAATTAAAGACAAATTTAGGTTATGTAATGCATCAAGCCGATTCAATGGCTGCTAGAATAGAATATGAACGATGGAATAACAATAAACCTATCACTGCTCAAGCTCCTAAAAAGAAAATAACTAGTCCACAAACACAAATTAATGCCAATAAAATGTTTAATGAATTATTTAGAGATTAATATGATAACAACAATTATAATATTATCAGTACTATTAACAGCTTCTTTATTAATAAATTTCAATCAAATGCGTAAACAAGAAGCATTTGAAGAATATATCGAAGAGTTAGAAAATTCTAATACAGAATATTATCAGTTTTTTACTACGTTAAAAACTCGTATGAATGAATCTAATTCTAAATTAAAACAAATTGATAGACTAGGATCGTTTGAAGCAGACGATGAAACTGGGTTTGTATTTACAGAATTACGTGATATTATAGACGAACTTAATAAAGGATTTTAATGGAAGAATTAAGTCCAGTAGATAAATTTTACAAATGGTTAGCAGAAGAGTTAGCAGAAATTGAAGCTAATGGTCCTAAAAAACGACGAGGTAGAAAACCTACTAAAAATATGTATTTTACATATATAACAGACCAAGCAATCATTGCATATAATTTTGAACCAAGTTATGCTAAACGTAATAAAGTTTTTCGAGAACATATTAATTATCCTTTTAATAAATTAGTAGAAAATATTTATCATACATTTCGATTTTCATATTTTGACGTTCCATATGAAGATATTAAAGCAGAAGTTGTTGCATTTTTAACAGAAAAAATAGGAAAATACCAAGAAGGTAAAGGAAAGGCTTTTTCATATTTTTCTATTGTTGCTAAAAATTATCTTATTATACAAAATAACGCAAATTATGCTAAAATGAAATTAAGAACTGATACTACAGAAATAGATGCAAATCGAAATGTAAGTGCAGAATTAGCATTAAATGATCATCAAGAATCGTTACGTGATTTTACTAATCTATGGGTTAATTGGTATGATACTCATATTAATACCATTTTTGTTAATAAACGTGATATTATAGTAGCAGATACTATTTTAGAATTATTTAGAATACGAGACAATATAGAAAATTTCAATAAAAAAGCATTATATATATTAATTCGAGAACGTACTGGTCTTAAAACTCAGAATATTACAAAAGTACTTAATATAATGAAACGTGATTATACAAAAATGTATTCTGTATATCGATTAAATGGACGAATAGTCGATTCAGCTCAGCTTTAATATTTATATAAAAGGATTATCATGAGTGCAGAGTTCGAGTTATTCCATGGAACAAATTTTTCCGATTTAATGCGTGATATTTATCACAATTCAAAAAAGAAATCTAGACAAATTGATGGGTTAATTAAAGAATTACAACCATTGATAAAAAATACCGGTGATGCTACTGTTTTAGTTCCCATGATAAAGGATTATTTAGAAGTATCTGTTAAAAATGATGATGCCTTAGTAAAATTAGCAGCTGTAGTACAACGGTTAGTTTCAGCTAATAATAAAGAATCGGAAGATAATGAGTTTGGTTTATCTGATGATGAACGTCGACGATTATTAGAAGAAGCTGAGACAGAAGTGAAAAAACTACAAGTAGAAAGTAAGGAGATAGATGCCAAACAACATCAATCTACAGATAGGCCAGGTAATACAGAAAGATGATCCAATTCAATATGATCGATATCAGGATAAAAATAATGTAGACTTTCCTCCTGGTTCCGTACGTGTACGTTTACGAAGTACAGTATCATCATTAGCTAGTGAAGTAATAGCACTTCCGGCAAATGCAAATTATTTAAATGTACCACTATATGGTGAACAAGTAATTATATTTTCTGCAATCGATGGTAAAACTCCTAATACAAAAAAAGAACAATATTATTATTTACCATATGTAAATACACATGCACAAGTTAATAATGGTATAATGCCGTTTATTCAAGATACTAAAGCTAAATCAACATCGTATTCATCAAATGGTATATCATCTACATCTAAAAATAAAAAGCCAGAACAAATATCATTTAATGAAAAAAATATTGTATCAATTCAACCGTACCAAGGAGATATAATATTACAAGATAGATTTGGTTCTGCATTAAGATTTTCTAGTACACATAAACAAATAGACGATTATTTACAAGCACCAATTTGGGAAGGCTCATCGGTTGGAGATCCTTTTATTGCATTGACATGTGGTATCGATGGAGTAACAAAAAATGATTATTTTACTAAGGAAGAGCCAGACAAAGATTCGAGTTTAATTTACTTATCAACATCTCAAAAAATAAATAATTTAAAATTATCACAACAAAAAATTGGTCGCGGCACTAAAGCGTTGCCATCATATAAAAATCCTCAAGTAATTATAAGTTCTGATAGATTAATTTTTAATGCCAAATCAGATGAACTAGTTTTAACATCAAAAAAAGATATAAAATTATCAACGCCAAATTGGTCTGTAGATGTAGATAATCTTATAACTCAATTAGAAGCTTTAGTAACAGCAATAACTAAGATGACACATCCTACTGGTGTAGGACCTTCTGGTCCACCTTTAAACATTGCAGATTTTGCAAAAATATTAACAGAAATAAAATTAATGAAACAATAATGAATAAACCATCATGGCTTTCGGCTGAGCTTCAAGGAATAATAGATAATAATAGTCCATTAAATGGTCTAAAATTAGGTATTGCATTAGCAAAATTTTCATTAACTATTATTCCTCCTACATTAGGTGCGGCGACTGGCATTATTCCTGCAATGCGTGCATATAACTCAGCATTGCGTTATGGTAAAATTAAAGGCATAGAAGATGCTGTTAATACATTTGCTAGACAAAATGCAAATGGTATGGCAACTATATCAGGTGGATTATTTACTGGAATTGCTCCGCTACCACTTAAAGGTACTCAACCATTATATATTGCCACTACAGTTTTAAAAAAAGATAAAAAATTTTTATGTGACGCATTGGCAAAAGCTATTTATATAAATTGGACTCTCGGTAAATCAATTTTTACTCCATTTGGAACTACTATACCTACTTGGAATATTCCATTTCTTTCAAAAAAGATTAAAGATGAAGCAAAAGATCAAGGAGTAGATATTGATCAAATTATTCTAAATGCTAAAACAGAAGTTAGATCTGCAGTTCAATCATCTATTACTCAAGCAATGCGTGAAATCACATCATATGATACAGATGAATACCAAATACGATTAGATCAATTCGATTAATTATCAACCTAATTTATTAATGTAACATATTTATTAAAAAGGATAATACTATGAGCTCAAAATCATTTGTAAAGTTATTACGAAAAATTATTAGAGAAGAAGTTCAAGGAGCAGTACGTGAAGTCTTAACTGAACAAAAATCTAATCACAATCAATTGATTGAACATGGCATAAATTTATCACATATTACAGAAAATCCAATGCCAAATCGTCCAGTCGCTAAAAAACAGTTTACAAAAAATTCAATGTTAAATGATTTATTAAACGAAACTGCTGCAATGCCACCAGCTCCAGAAGCATCAGAATGGAATACAATGAATTATCGATCTGAAATGGCTGAAGCGTTTGGTATATCAAATGGTCCTAATTCTCCATTAGCGACAACAGGTATTAATGGTGAAGCTATTAACATGAATAATGAAGCTGTTACAACCACAGTGAATGCAATGACAAAAGATTATTCTAAACTAATGAAAGCAATAGATAAAAAGAAAATGACTAGGTAATGGCAAGACCAATATATAAATATCAACCACGAAATACTCAACCAGATGTTGCAATTGGTATTACTATGCCATTTAATAATTCTAGCAAGGCTAAATCTCCTACAACAAATTATGCATCTGGTAGTGGTGGTGGTAAAATTGTATTTTCTCAATCATATACTACTCAAGAACAAGTAGTTTCAAACTTAAAAAATTTATTGTTGACTAGAAAGGGGGAACGATATATGCAGCCAAATTTTGGAACAGATATATATAGTATGCTTTTTCAAAATAATGTCGAGGATATTCGTAGATCATTAGAAGATAGTATAAGAGCAGATATTGAATATTGGTTACCATATATAACTGTTAATAATATTGATATAACTAGCAGCGATGATATGCAATCATTATCAATTAAATTATCGTTTACTATTACAAACATTGGATCAGAAATGGTAATTAATATTTTAGCATCCGAAAATACTTTCACAGTTTCTGAAGCAGAGCCTAGTTTAGAGTTACGTCAAATTAGTAATGGATATTAAGGAGAGGTAAATTTATGAGTGACTTAATTAAAAAAGATGTAAAATATTTAAATAAAGATTTTGCTCAATATAGACAAAATTTAATAAACTTTGCAAAAAATTATTTTCCAGATACATATCAAGATTTTAATGAATCGTCACCTGGAATGATGTTTATAGAAATGGCATCATATGTTGGTGATGTTTTATCATATTATACAGATACATCTTTTCGAGAAACATTATTAAATTCTGCGCAAGAAGAATCAAACATTTTAGCATTATCTCATTTATTTGGATATAAACCAAAATTGAATTCTCCAGCTACATGTAAGTTAGATATATTTCAACTAGTAATGGCATCTGGTTCTGGTGAAAATGCTGCACCTGATATGAATTTTGCTTTATCAGTTCAATCAAATATAGAGTTAGAAAATGAAGAAGGTATAAAATTTAGATCACTAGAACCTGTTGATTTTAATGATAACCCCGAAATTTCGGTATATGAAATTGATTCTGATTCAAATGTATCTAGATATCTTCTTAAAAAACAAATTAACGTTGAATCGGGTGAAATAAAAGAATTAACATTTGATTTTACAGATCCAAAGCCATACGATAAAATAGTATTACCAGATACTAATGTTATCAATATTATTAGTATAAATGATTCGTTAAACAATAAATGGCATTATGTGGATTATTTAGCACAAGATACTACATTTGAAGATATTGCAAATATTTCATTTAATGATCCAGAATTATCTGAATATAGATCGACTGTACCATATATTTTAAAATTACGAAAAACTCCGCGTAGATATATTACACGATTACGTGATGATCAACGATTAGAAATACAATTTGGCTCCGGAGTATCTGCAGACCAAGATGAAGAAATTATTCCAAATCCAAAAAATGTAGGATCTGGATTAGAATATCTTAAAAGAACTACTACGGATGCTATTGACCCATCAAACTTTTTATATACTAGTACATATGGTATTGCTCCTTCGAATACAACACTGACTATACGATATACAGTAGGTGGTTCGGTATCAGAAAACGTCGGTGTTAATTCAATAACAAGAATAAATTCTATAACATATGCCAATGATTCTGGAATTGTTGATTTAACAGATTCTAAATCATCTATCGCGGTAACAAATCCTGAACCAGCATCTGGTGGGAAGTCTCGAGATAATATAGAAAGTATTAGACAAAATGCCATGGCATCGTTTGCCGCTCAAAACAGAGCAATTACACGTGAAGATTATATTGCAAGGTGTTATGCAATGCCAAGTAGATATGGATCTGTTGCTAAGGCATATATTGTAGGCGATACTCAAATTAATACATCTGATAAATTATATCCTGCAGAAACTATTGATAATCCATATGCATTAAATTTATATTTGTTATCATATAATTCAGATAAGCAATTTACTAGTTGCAATCAAGCATTAAAAGAGAATATAAGAACTTATATATCTCAGTATCGTATGTTAACTGATGCTATTAATATCAAATCAGCGTTTATAATTAATTTAGGTGTAAATTTTGAAATTATAACACGTCCTAATTTTAATAGCAATGAAGTAATATTATCATGTATTGCAACATTAAAAGCAATATTATCTAACGAACGTATGCAAATTAATGGACCTATAGATATTGCTTCTTTAATATCATCAGTTGATCGTGTAGATGGCGTACAAAGTGTTGTTAATTTTGAATTTACAAATAAAGTTGGAGGTAATTATTCTTCAAATACATATAATATAAACTCGGCAATTAAAAATAATATTTTATATCCTTCTTTAGATCCTTGTATATTTGAAATAAAATATCCAGATAGCGATATAAAAGGAAGAGTGATAAAACCTTAAGGAGATTAAATGTATAGAATATTTTACGCAGAAAAAGATACAACATTATATGAAAGATTTCCAGAACAAAATACTGGAATTGATGAAATTTTAGAATTAACTAAAAATGCATCTGGATCAAAAATTGAAGGTAAGATTCGTGCTAATACATATAATTCTAGAATATTAATAGATTTTGGAACTGAAATTGATGCTATTACATCTGCAGTTAATTCTGGTAAAATACCGGCTATAAGTAACCACATCGATTCCGCATCAGTATATCTTTCGTTAAGATCATCAGACGCGTCTGATTTAATACAGCAATATAATTTAGAAGCATATCCATTATCTGAATCGTTTGCATTCGGTCAAGGATATAAATCTGATACTCCTAAAACTACAAGAGGGTCATCATGGTATTATCGCGATTCGCTAGAAACAGCTACTTGGTGGAATTCTGGATCTGCCCATAGTAAAAATTTATCAAAAGGAGCTTCTGAAAAGTTAGGTGGTGGTTCATGGATAACAGGTTCTGAATATGAAGCTTCTCAATCGTTTAATAATGAAATACCAGATATACATATGAATGTAACTGATATTGTTAATCAATGGGTATCTGGTGATATTTCAAATCATGGATTTATAATTAAACGATCGGTAACTGATGAATTATCCGGAGATATACTTGGAAGTATTAAATTCTTTGGACGTAATTCGCATACAATATTTGTACCTCGGCTTGAAGTTGTATGGAATAATACAACATTTACAGATACAGGTTCTGCTGAAATATCTACTGATTCATATGTGCCATATTTTAAAAATATAAAATCAGAATATCGTACATCTGAAATTTCAAAATTTAGAATTGGTGTACGACCACAATTTCCGACTAAAACATACACTACAGAATCTTTTTATTTAACTAATAATCGATTACCTACATCATCATTTTATAGTATTATTGATTCTGTAACAAATGATACAATAATAAAGTATGATACCAATGGAACGCGTATTGATTGTGATTCAAATGGTAGCTTCTTTAAATTACGAATGGATTCATTTATGCCAGAACGATATTATAAAATTGAATTAAAAATTGAACGTGATGGTGGTGATGATATACAAACATTTGATGATTTTTATTTTAAGGTTGTTAACTAATGATAGATCGATCAAAATATAGAGAATATAAACTAGAACAAACTCGTATTACCGGTAACGTTGATATAGAATTTGAGTTTTTTGGTGATAGTGACGAAGCCGTTGAAGTAATTGAAGATGAATTTATTTCTAATGTAAAATTATCTGGTGATTTTCATGATAATTTAATGAATGGTGAAGTAGAAGTTGCAGTACAATCTGTGGATTTAGAACCGTCATTAATTCCTAATTATCAGACATTAGAAATTATGTTAGTTGAGCGCGGATTAACATATAACGATATTCGTGTTAAAACAAATATAGATGATTTTATATATGATGAGTTAAATTTAATTGACGATCGATCTACAGAATATAGCAATGATATTAGATTTGAAAGTGGTTATAAACCAGCATTTCCATTTGTAAGAGATCCTGGTGATTATCTAGATGGAAACGATTATGATGAACAAGTATATCAGAAACAGACATATTTAGAAAAACTTCGTGCACGATTTGAAGGTAATATGATTATTTTAAATACTAACGGAGAACTTGAAGTAGAATCATTACGAATGATGATTTATGGTGAATGGAGAGCTGTCGCATTTGCAACAAGAGAAAATGGACGTCCTTTTCCAGAATCAACTACTCTAGAATATTATAATCATATTCTTGGATTAGAATTAGATTATAATGCAGCAGGAGATTGGTACGATGATGATTCAGTATTAAATGTAATGATTGATGAAGGAGTAATTACCAATTTAAAAGATGATGGAAGAAGTTCGCCAGTATGGAATGATTTTGAACATTATGAATATGATGAAGGAGGTCGCCGCGGTATAGATAATACAGATTACGTGCAAGTTAGTCGGTATCAACGATATATTAATGCGACAAATAACGAAGTATTTAATTTAGAATATATGCAACCATATGAACCAGAAGGTTCTGAGTTGTATTATAATGAGTATGGTGGATGGCAAGAAATATCGTAAATAATATAGAAAAAAGATTACTCAAAGATGGCATAGTTGAATGCCATTATTATGTACCAGACGATGCATCACGATATGTTGTCGGCGGAGTTATACAAGACCGTTTATTTGACACTTCAAATTTACTAGTAAATCATACCGCCGTTTTAGAATCTTATAATATACGTCGAGGTAAATTTAATGTTATTGTCAATGTATATGATACAATATTAGGTTCTGCAGAATTTCCAATGATTTATCTTAAAGAGATATCCCCGGATAGACGTGAATTAAGATTTGAACATGTTGCAGTTAATGATCCAGAAAATCATGATGATATGTTACAAGATTTTGTCGATGATATATCCATGGATATGGAACCTGCTTTAAATTTTGGACAGAATCAACTTTTTAAGATCATTAATCAAACAATTTTTGAAGATGATTTAATAATTCGTTTATTAGAGCCATTACCAAATAATATTGAAGAAGAATCTACTGCATGGATAGTAGATGAATTAGCAGATTCATTTAATGATACGATTACGTTAAATTCATCTAATACTTTAGACAATACTTTAAATGAATTACGTGGTCCAAATTTTAATATTGAAACATCATACGGAACTATTACAGAAACAGATTTTGAGTCATGGAATACGTTATTAGATGCTAATACATCTACATCTCAAAATATTATTGATAACATATTTTCTGGTTCTTTAGCCGGTGTTAAAATTGGTATAGACTATTCTGGATTTGATAATTTTGTACATTTTTCATCTGCAAAAGAACGTGTTGCAAATTTTAAACATAAATTAGAATTAATTGAATATTATGATAATCGAATTACTATATTAAATAACGCATATGGATCTGATACATCTGCTTTAAAAAATAATATTAATATAAATAGAGAACGTAAAGACCAAGTCGTTGGATCATTTGATGGGTTCGAACGTTGGTTATATAACGAGCCAACTACAAGTTTATTTACACATCAACCTTTATACGAAGATGAAGAATATGAAATTGAAGGTGCAAGAATTGGCGCACAATTATATCGTATACAATCTTGGCCAAAATATTTATCTGGTAGTAAATATTATTTACATACTACTACTTCTCCGTTAGCAACGTCATGGTTTACAGATACCAGTGCCACCGCGTCGTTATATGATATTGAAAATAATAATAGTTTAACAAAAACTATTCCGGAACATATAAGACTTGACAAAAATAATTCACAATATGAATTATTTGTTAATATGATTGGTCATCATTATGATATAATATATTCTTATATTGATAATTTATCTAAAATATATAAAACAGAAGAACATCCGCAATTAGGCCAAAGTAAACATACACTATATCAAATTGCAAAATCATTAGGATGGACATTAACCGATGGAAATCAGGCATCGGCTTTATGGCAATATAAATTAGGAGTAGCCTCTGGTTCAGGTACATATTCATCTACTGGATCGTTATTTTCTAAATCGGATGAATCTATTACATCAGATGTTTGGCGTAGAATAGTTAATAATTTACCTTATATACTTAAAACTAAAGGTACTACAAGGTCTATTAAAGCGTTAATGAATACATATGGTATTCCTCAGACTTTACTTTCTATACGCGAATATGGCGGTCCTAAAGTTGCAGATGATAAACCTGCAATTATAGAAGATCGATTTACATATGCATTACATTTTGATGATGGTGCTCATATTAAAATTCCAAATAATTGGCTATCAAGTAGTATAAATAATTGGGGTATTAATAACAGAGAAATTCCAGTCTTAACACGAGAAGTACGATTCCGGCCAGATAAAAAACAGAATATGGCTATTATTAATAATCGTATTAATGATAATATTCAATCTTGGGCAGTCGCGTTACAGTATACATCGTCATATTCTGGAAGTGATAAATATGGTCGATTGCATTTTGTAATACCAGTAGGAGATGCAAAATCATCTGCTTCAATGACAGAGTATTTACCATTATTTGATGGCAATTTTTGGAATTTAAGTATTGGTATTAATACGTATAATACTAGTTCAAATACAGATACTACATATACGATTAGATGTCAACAAGCATCAGATTATATTACTAACAAAATTGTACATTCGGCTAGTATTGAGTTAACTCCAAGTATTGATACTCATCAAATGTGGGCATCCGCGTCTGATGCAAATGATTCACATATAATTCGTTTAGGTGGACAAATTGATGGTGTTGATGATTATGCAGTAAAGGCAACGTTATCCGCATCATTTGGAGCTCCAATTGCTAGTGCAAGTAATAGAAATGGTATGCCAATTACTAACGCAGATAGATATTCTAATATATTTCCAGATACATTTACTGGATCAATGCAGGAATACCGCGATTGGTTAGAAGTTGTTAGTAAAGAATCATTTGATTTACATACATTTAATCCGACGTCATATGTATCAAGTATTTCACCTACATCATCATATGATACATTAGTACGACATTATCCATTTGGTACTGATTTAAAAACATTTGATTGTTCTGGGGCTCCTAGTAATTATCGATTTACTTCAAGTCATCCAAATCAAGCTATACAAGATTTTTCACCGCCATTTGGAGATAAAAATAATACATTTGTAACAGCTAGTGGATTTGAAACTCCTATTAATACAATACGTGGTAATTTTGTACCAGTTAATGAAACATATTACATACAAGGTATATCAATAGGAGGAAGTTTACCTAAATCACAAAAAATACGTTTAGAAGATAATCAATTGGTTAGACAATTATCACCAAATCAATCAGCTGAAGTATCAAGATTTGATAGAGCTTCTTTAGATACCAATCGTGTAGGTTTATTTTATTCAATGGCAGATCAGATTAATAAAGATATTTTTAATCATGTCGGTGATGTGGATATTGATAATTTTATAGGAGATCCAGATGATCAATTTGATTTAAAATATCCAGATTTAGAACATTTTTCAAAAGATTATTGGAAAAAATATTCAGACCGAAATGATATAAATGCGTTTATAAGAATATTTAGTCAATTTGATTTTGCATTATTTTCTCAAATAAAACAATTATTACCCGAACGTGTTGATGAAGCTATGGGATTATTGGTTGAACCACATGCATTAGAAAGAACAAAGGTACGTGTAATTAAACAACCAGATTTTACAAATCCTCAATATGAAGTAACTATTGATGATAAAGAACCATCGGCATCGGCAGAATATAATAATTATAGTTCAAGTATAGCTGTAGCTGAAAACGCATTATCAGCCGTTACAATTTATCATTCTGGATCTAATGGAACAGTTGATACTGGAAATTATTTATTTAAAGTACAATTGTCGCAAACTGGTAGTCATACTGGTTCTGTAAATGAAGGTTTTGTTTTAAATTCTAGAGTAAGTGATGTATTTAGTACTGAAACGTTTTTTTATTCGTCATTTGCAAGTAAATCTATTGGCCAATATTATAGTAGATCAAAAGCTCCAGGATCATATCGCGATGATAAATTTGTAATGACAGAAAATCAAAAATTTAATGGTAGTAAATTAACTGCACCTAATATTAATGTAGCATCAGTATATCCACAATTAAACTTTGAACCAATAATTGAAGTATTTTCAGTTAATCCAAATCAATTAATTTATACAGATACGCCGGCACCGAATGAACAAGGCTCGTTAACAGTGCAGTAAATTTACCAATAAGCATATTTATTAAAAAGTAGGATAAGATATGGGATATTTAAATAACAGTTCAATAACAATTGATGCAATTCTTACCAAAAAAGGAAGAGAATTATTGGCTCGCGGCCGCGATGAATTTCAAATTACACAATTTGCATTAGCAGATGATGAAATAGATTACGATTTATATAATCCAGAACATCCAAATGGATCTGCATTTTATGGAGCTGCAATTGAAAATATGCCAATATTAGAAGCATTACCTGATGAAACACAAATGATGAAACATAAATTAGTAACATTGCCAAAAGGAACTGCAAGAATACCGGTGGTATCGGTAGGCCAATCTTCAATTACTTTACAAGCAAATCAAATAACAACTATTACTCCAGATACTGTTAACTTTACTGGTGGTAATAGACAATTTGGATATACGGCAATTTTATCGGATTCTGATGTGGCAGAAATTAGAGCTACAAAAACAGTTGGCCGGACTGGTGCAGCGGCATCAGTACCGCAATTTATTGGAGATTCAGAAGCAGCTCAAAGTGTTACTATAACAGGAACAGAATTTGAAATAATCGCAAAAGAACAATTTGATACAGATAAAACTGCAACTATAGTGATTATTGGTAATGAAACAGGTGGTCGAGTTTCAATTGATTTAACTGTTAGAAAATTAAGTGTATCTACAATACGAAGAGCATCTAATGCGGAAAGTGCATTATAAAAGGATAATAAAAAATGGCTAGAGCAAGAAATACAAGATTTGGTGGAGGTTATGGTGGAGGAAGAGCTTCTCGTGTCGCACGTGAAGCAACACCGGCAAGACGTGAAGAAACGCCGGTAAGACAATCATCACCGGTAAGACGATCATCCGGTAGAATTAATAGAGATGCATTTGCCGCCGCTGCACGTTCGCGTATATCGGTAGAACAACAAGCAGAACAATTAGCTAATGAAATAATAGCAGAACGTGAACGTGAACGACGTATTTCTAGATTAGGAAAAATTTATACAAGATTTGATGAAGTAGATGATATATTAGCAAATAATGTTGAAACAGTAACGCGTGGATTATTTGCCGGAGACGTTGCAAGTTTAACATCAATGTTTACATCTTCAAATTTAACTCCTGCTCAAAAGTCATATTATCAAGAAATATTTGGAACAGGCGATCCGGCTGCGGTAACAACGGCAACTTCTGAATTTTCAATTGCTTATGGACATTTTGCAGGTTCCGGATCTAAAGATACATCTGGTAATTTAAATAATGATACTCCATCTAGAGCAATTTATAAACAATATGCACAGACATTATTAGGGCCTACCGATAAAAAATTTACAATAGATGGCGGTGATAAAGATTCTATTTACATATTAAACTTTAATCGTGCGCGTATGCGTGAAAAAATAGATCCAGGTAATTTTGAATTAACATTAGCTCAATTATCCGGATCAATAGGACCAGGCAAACAATCATCAATGAATAATCATACTGGTTCAGCAGTTAGATTGGCAGGTAAAAGTAGATATATACAAATTGTTGATGATTCTTCATTAACATCAGCAACATTAGGAGAATCAGGACAGGTATATAATTTAGTTTCTGGCTCGATTGACGGCGCTGGTATTTTTAATTCATCTGATATGGTACATTATGGATTACTTTATCCGCAACATGGAGTTGCAATTTTAGCAGCAGATCAGTTAGATAAACATTATTCAGCGGGTGGAGTAAATTTTGCAACTATAACCGGATCAGCAATTCCTGGAGATAATCCGGTAAAATTATTTAAATCATTATCTGGTTCGAATGAGTTAACACCATCCGAAGTAAATGGTGGAGTACAAGCTAGATCATCAGAACAAGTTAAATCAACATATTATTTTGTTAGAGCAAAAAATGCAGAATTTAATTATTCAAATAATCCATCATATGTAACTGGATCTTTAGGTCAAATATCATTTAATTCATTTAAAAATGATCCTCAAACATATATTACATCTGTAGGTTTATATAATGATCGTCGCGAGTTATTAGCGGTTGCAAAATTAAGCCAACCTTTATTAAAAAATTATACGCGTGAAGCATTAATTAAAGTAAAATTAGATTTTTAAAATAATAAATGATATGATATGCCAGTTATTCCAACAGTTTTTCGACCAATACGATCAAATGATTTTCAACGACGCACATTTAAAGCATATAAATCATATTCGATAAGTAGTGTTGGTTTTGTAACATCATCTGGTTATACACATCATAATGCAACTTACCGACCATTACCTATTAATATTGGACATGCAGCAGAAACGTATGCTGTAAATTCGTTAGATGGTACTAATCAACATGTAGTTTGGCATAGTTTAAATCATAGATACTATAACGATCCATATAATCCAGTTAAATCAGTTGAATTAACTAACGCATCTAAAACAGAAAAACATTTATATAAATCTGCATCATGTTTAATTTCTCCATATTTACAAGTAGGTGAAAAAATAAAACCAGGTTCTGTTGTTGGAACGTTTACACATGGTTTAGATTCATATACATTACAAGATGATAGTAATGGTAATTTACGAGATATTGCAATTGCAACTTCGAGTTTTGCATCAGCCAGCCGTAATATCTTTTATATGTCATTTAATAAAGAATTTGGTGAACTAGGTCCAGTACAAAAACAATATCAACCCGATAATTATAAAGAATCGAATGGTATTGGTATAAATATGACCGGTGGTAATACACAAACATCTGGTAATTCGTTTAGAACATTAGATGGTACATCACATATACGTATTCCTCATGAAAGAAAATTTAATAAATTTAATCGTACTGATGATTGGTCTATATCATTTTGGTTATATAATGAATTTGCTCAAAATAGGCCGATAATATCAAAAGGTGGAGTACGTAAACAACTATATATTGATAAGAAAAATAGTGTAACAAAAATACGAGATAAATCATTCCGAATGCCTAGCGTTACATCATCATATTCAAATACACGTACACCATTTGTAATAGGAGTAGCTCGTCCAGACGCTAGTAGATCTTCAGGTTCTATACATTTTCATGCATCTGATGGTACATGTGAATTACATATATCATCATCAGCTAACGATTATAAATTATCTGATTTAGATTGGCAACATGTATGTATACGAAATTCTGCTTCATTATGTCAGATATTTATTGATGGTAATACATCTGGAACTTCTGGATCTTTACCTATAGACGTTACTACAAATGAAGATGATATTATTATAGGCGATTTTATTTCAGGTAGCCAAACTACAAATGATACAATATCTAATTATATTGCTGAAATTCGTATGTATGATTATGCAGTTTCTACTACAGAAATTGCATCGTTATCAAATCGGCATTATACATCCGGATCTTTATTTCAAACGAATGTAGCAGGTAACGTATTTCATCGCAATGGAGAAATAGTTGTATCGTCGCCTATGTCAAAATATAATACAGGTTCAGGTGCTTTTGGTAATACATTTGATGTTTCATATAAAGGAACTCATACAATATATGAAAACGAAGTACTAGTACGTGTACCAAAAGATCAATTTAATGTTTCAATGAATCCTACTGCTACATTTACACCAGCTACAGATAAAATTTTATCTCAAGCAGAGGAAGCTCATACATTACCAGGAGATACACGTAAAACTATGTTTACATCAAAACAAGTTAATCCATATATTACTACAATTGGATTATATAATGATAAAGCTCAATTATTAGCCGTTTCAAAATTAGCACAGCCAATACAAAAACGTGATGATATTGATATGAATTTTATCGTTCGTTGGGACTACTAACATATTTATATTAAATAGGAACAAGTTATGGCATGGAAACGTAAATCTAAGATACGTGCAAACGCAATTAAACATGGTTATAGAAGTGGATTTGAACACCGAGTATCAGCTCAATTAAATGAAGCGGAAGTTAAATTTGGATATGAAGATACGGTTATAAAATATATCAAACCAGAAACAAAACATACTTATACAATTGATTTTACTTTACCAAATGGAATTTTAGTTGAGACAAAAGGTCGTTGGGTTTTAGAAGACCGTAAAAAACATTTACTAATTAAAAAGCAACATCCGGAATTAGATATACGAATAGTATTTCAATCAGCTCGTACAAAAATACGTAAAGGTTCAAAAACAACATATGGTGATTTTTGTGATAAACATGGAATTCCATGGGCAGAAAAAAGTATACCAGAAAGTTGGTTAAAAGGTTGATCTTACGAAATATTTTTGATATATTCAATGTATAATTAAATTTTCATGAAAGTTAATCTTGAAATGAAACATTGTTATAGTATATGACAATGCTAATATATTAATATAATATTAATGAGCAAATTCTCTGTAATTACACTTTTAGAATCCGTATTAGGTAAAGGTAAAATAAACTCCAACGATAATATTGCATTTCATTGTCCTTTCTGTCCTACTACTAAAAAGAAAATGGAAGTTAATGTTGTTTCTCAACATTGGCATTGTTGGGTATGTAATGCCGCTGGAAGAAAATTAACTGTATTATTTCGTAAGTTAAATGTCCAACGAGAAAAAATATCGCGGTTAATTCAATTACTCGATGACGTTGAATACCGTCCTACAAAAACAACAACAGATACACCTGTTATACAATTACCCGAAGAATATAAACCATTATGGAAAATTGATACAAAATCTCCGGAGTATCGTAATGCTATATATTATTTAAAGAATAGAGGTATTACTATATATGATATACTTAAATATAGAATAGGATATTGTACCAATGGATTATATAATGGTAAAATAATTATTCCAAGTTATGACGCAAATGGTAGTTTAAACTATTTTGTAGGACGTGCATATTATGATACTGATTATAAACATAAGAATCCAAATGCATCAAAAGATATTGTAGGATTTGAATTACATATTAATTGGGATATGCCAATTATATTAGTAGAAGGTGCATTTGATGCAATTGCAATTAAACGTAATGCAATTCCATTGTTTGGTAAAACAATATCAAATACTCTTAAAAAACGTATTGTCGAAAAAGGTGTTAAAGAAATATATATTTGTTTAGATATGGATGCACGTAAACAAGCATTAGAAGCCGCGGATTATTTCATGTCAAATGGATTAGAAGTATATTTTGTAGACTTACCTGATTCAGATCCTAGCGAATTAGGATTTAACCGAATAAAATATGAAATTGAACATACTGTAATGTTAACTCAAGAAAAATTAATGGAACAAAAGATATTATGCACAATATAGATATTGGAATTGAAAAGATTGATAAAATTTATCACATTGCAGATGTACATGTTAGAAATGTTAAACGTCATAAAGAATATAGATTAGTATTTAAACGTTTGTATTCGTATATTAAAAAA